>Ga0111176_1088_pt1 | contig 15948 bp, 9 predicted proteins | sample DeeMarSWOR324_28_FD_80229 | JGI IMG/M metagenome (GOLD analysis project Ga0111176, IMG submission 80229) | Bacteroides sp. SM23_62_1 | reverse complement strand
CCTTAGCATTAGCCTAAATCTTTTTTTCATAACAGACAAACTATCCCACACCCAAACTCACCAGTATACCAGTATACCAATAAACCAATTTACTATTCTTCCTTATTTGATTTTAAATTTGAATTTCCGTATGTTTATATTATCAGATCTATCATTATCAGAGATTAGCTTTGGATTCCCAGTTTTCAGAGGCTTGTTTTAATCAAAATCTTATATCCATCAAATAATCAATATGTTCAGAAACTATCTTAAACTAACCATCAGGAACCTGATGTTAAACAAAGGTTATTTTATCATTAACCTGCTGGGATTAATTATCGGGATTACCGCCTTTATTCTCATTCTTTTGTGGATAAAAGCTGAAACTTCTTACGATAAATTTCACGAGGATGCAGATGATATTTACAGGGTTGATTATCTACTGTATGAGGAAGGTGTTCTTGAACAACATTCTGCATCAGGATCACATAGTGTGGGAAGAGAGATAATGAACGCTTTTCCTGAGGCACTGGATTATACCCGGTTTTATCGTACGGAGAGTCTTGTAAAATATGGGGACCAGACCTTTAAGGAAAGAAACGTCTTCTATACACAATCATCTTTCTTTAATCTCTTTTCATTTCCTCTTCTCTCGGGGAAAGCGGATACAAACCTTCTGGCTATAAATCATGCTGTTATTACGGAAGAAACCGCCAGGAAATATTTCGGTGATGAAGATCCCATGGGGAAATTAATTAATGTTGATGGTGCCGTTGATTATGAGGTGACAGGGATTGTAAAATCCGCTCCGCCTAATTCTCACTTTAAGTTTGACATTCTCCTTTCGTATGAAAACCTGATCCAGAGCTCCAGATATTGGGATGATTACTGGGTTAGCGAAAATGTTTATTCTTACATCCTTCTTGCCCCTGGTGCGGATGCAGAAGCATTACAGGCCAAGCTGCCACAGATTCCCGAAGCCTTCATAGGAGATTTTATGAAAAGAGCCTTCTTCCTGATTGAATACAAACTGGTTAAACTCACAGATATTCATTTACATTCATCTGTAAGTAACGAACTGGAAGTCAACGGCAGCTACCGGAATGTTTATTCACTGGGGATCATTGGTTTACTTGTATTGTTGATAGCATTTATCAATTACATCAATCTTGCCACGTCACGTGCCATTGAAAGAGCTCATGAAGTAGGTATCCGTAAAATATCCGGAGCATTAAAAAGGGACCTTATTTTCCAGTTTTTAACAGAGTCGGCATTATTGAACCTGATTGCGCTCATAATAAGCTTTACCGGTGTTTTTCTTTTACTTCCTTTCTTTAAACAGGTTATGCAGAGCCCGTTACAGATTGATTATTTAACCGTTTTACTTCTCTTTTTTATTCTGCTGGTAACAGGAACATTATTCACCGGATTCCTTTCATCCATATACATTTCACAGTTTGCTCCCAGCCTTGTTCTGAAAGGGAAGATCCCGACCGGATCGGGATGGATAACCCGGCTTAAGAATTCTCTAGTGGTTTTCCAGTTTACTATTTCTGTTATTCTGATTATCGGAACAATCACCATTTTCCGCCAGGTTAAATATATGCGCTATCATGACCTGGGATTTAACATTGAGGGATTAGTTGTCCTCGACGGGCCACGGATACTCAGGGCAGATTCATACGAATCATATATGAACAATCTTGAATCATTCAAGAATGATATCAGATCTCTATCCATGGTCAGCAGTATCTCAGGCTCATCGAGTGTTCCCGGTACAGAAATTAAGTTATCGCGTGTATTTGGAATACCTGTGGAGGGGCGTAATACTGAGAAAAAGATTGAAATGTATTATGTTGATAATCAATTTTTTGACACTTACGGTTTGACTTTAATAGCAGGTAATAATTTTGGTGCAGCAATAAGGGAGGAGGCAAATAACATTATCATAAATGAATCTGCACTTCCTTATTTTGGTTTTGAAGATGCAGCAAGTACTGTCGGAGATATTCTGAGAGGAGGTAATCAGGTGGTCACTGTAAAAGGGATCGTTAACGATTTCAATCAGCAATCATTGAAAGAATTACCGCGTCCGATAGGATTTCTCAATCAGCCGGCAAACCTTTTTTATACTATTAAAGCCGAAATGACAGATATAAGCAGGCTTATTTCTGATCTGGAGAAGATATGGATCTCACACTACACTGGGAATCCTTTCCATTACTTTTTCCTGGACGATTTTTATGATGAACAATACCGGGCAGAGCAACGTTTCAGCGGATTATTCCTTGCCAGTTCCCTGCTGGCTATTATCATAGCCTGTCTTGGTTTATCAGGCTTATCGGCTTATTCAATTACCCGGCGCACAAAGGAGATCGGTATTCGGAAGGCTAATGGTGCAGGGATCTCAAGGGTAATGATATTATTAAATAAAGACTTTGTTATCTGGGTAACTGTTGCCTTTATCATTGCCTGTCCCGTTGCCTGGTATGCAATGAACCAATGGCTCCGGAATTTTGCATACAGATCAGACCTGAGCTGGTGGATCTTTGCACTTGCAGGGATCATAGCACTGGTGATTGCTTTATTGACTGTCAGCTGGCAGAGCTGGCGTGCAGCAACCACTAACCCGGCGGAGACTTTACGATATGAATAGAATATACATTTCTCAATTTTCGAATTTCAATTCCCTGGTTCTTAACAAATTGTGATTCTCAACCTCAACCATTATCAACTAAGCAAAATCTCCCCACCTCATCCCTGGGCCACCAGCGATTTGAAATTAACCAGATCTTTCTGTATGGCCGGGTCGGTGAGGTCTATGGTTTTTTTCTGATCCGCAGCCATATAACTGGCCTGGACCAGTTTTGTTAATTCCAGTTCGAATTTCCAGTCTAACAGGTGTTTCTTATTGTTGAGAAAAGCATGGGCAGTGTCCCTGGTTTCATCCATATAACCGTACAGGTTAGCTTCATTGGGTTGTACGGCCATCAATCCCTTGGTGGCTGTGGCCTTTTCCAGTGCTGCTTCAGCATTGGCAACCGATTCAGCAGCCTCATCCGCAATAAAAATCTCCAGTGAGGAACGCAGTGAATTGACTTCAAAAGTATAACCGGGTCCCAGGCCTTCCATCAGCAGGCGCAATCCCTATTTATCATACATTCATGAGTTGGAAAACCGGCCTTTCACTATCTGGCTGGTTTCAGGATTACGAAAGGTGATGATACCGGTACAAAAATCCTCTGCCGGTATTTTATGGTAATCCACACCCATCTTATCCACCAGTTTTTTCCGGAAGTTCGGTTTTCCCCACTTTAGAGGGGAGATATCACAGGAGACTGAAACAGGCTCCAGGAAATTTACAGGTTTCCCGACCGGTGTAAGCACATACCAGGAAACTGTAATTCTGTAACAACCCATATCTGCCAGCACACCACCGCCCTGGCGTGTTGGATCCCAAAACCATGGTTCATGTGGTCCGCTGTGCTCTTCCGAGCTTCTTGCAAGGGCAATTGGTCCTATTGTACGCTGTATTGGTTCCAGCTGGATCAACGCGTTGTTTATAGATTTCATATGGATCTGGTTCTCATGATAGGAGGTGTTGAGATGAGCCTCGCCGGCCAGGTCCACCAGTCTTTGTGCCTCTGCGACAGTTCGTGCCAGTGGTTTCTCACAAATAATCCCCTTCAGCTCAGCACCTGCCTTTACTGCATCTACAATTTCTACCATGATTTCAATACGAGCATAATTCGGTGTATAGATTGCAATAGCATCACAGTTATTACAAAGCTCCCTGATACTGTTATAAACTGTGCACCTGCCAACACTATACTTAAGTACGTGTTGCCGAAGATCCCTGGACCCTTCTTTTGAATATACACCTGCCTGCCGAATCCGCCTTATGCAGAGCAGGCATGTATTCAGCTGATTCCTGCCTGCTGGCAGGCAGGTAAACGCAGATTCCGCAGAATTTAATGCGCTGATTTTTAAATAACTTGTCCGCCTCAGGGGGATCTGCGAAACCTGCGGCATAATCTGCGATAATCTGCGGGAAGCCTTTAAAATCTTTTTGATCGATGTCAATCCATTTTTGCTATGTTATGACACAGCCCCGAATTGATTCCCTGGTTTATATTTCCGGTTCTCAGTTCAGGGTTCAAAAAGACGTCGTTTAATTACTCAATTTATTAAAATGATACCTGTCTGGTTTTCAGTTTTAAGTCCCGAGTGCTATCTGGATTGGATTTCAGTCTTAGAAAACTACATCGGTAAGCTGGCAGATCTCAAAAATTAGGAATTTTCCAATAATCTGTAAAATGTTCCTTGATATACAGATAATCACCCCCATATAAAGATTTTGTATTTAGAAAATTTCTTAATTTAGTATAAACTAAAAATATTGAAATGAAAAAAAATCGCATTTTCTTCGCCTTGTTTGTTATTGTGATTGTTTGGTCATGTCAGAAAAGTGAATGGCACCAGCTTTTCAATGGTAAAGATCTTACAGGCTGGGAACAGGTAGGTCCCGGTGAGTTTGTTGTTGAAGATGGGCTCCTGAAGACAGTTGGCGGTATGGGTATGATACTGTACCCTGCTGAAAAATTCAGTAATGTAAATATCCGTATTGTTTATAAGGTGCAGGATAATGACTGCAATTCGGGAGTGTTTATCAGAATACCTGAAAAACCAGCAGACGAATGGGAGGCTGTCAATACCGGGTACGAAGTTCAGATAGACAATGGAACTAGACATGTTGGGGGTGATTATCATTGCACCGGTGTATTGTATTCCCTGACCAAGGCAATGGCTCATCCCCAGAAGGCTCCGGGGGAATGGAACACAATTGAAATAACCCTCGACAGTGCCAGGACCATTGTTTTTGTTAATGGGGAAAAGGTAACTGATTTTATGGAGGGAGATAGTATGCCTCCGAAAATAAGGGATTTTGAACCGGACAGAGGACCAAGGCCCATCTCTGGCTATATTGGTTTACAAAATCATGATTCCCTGTCGACTGTTTATTTTAAGGAAGTTGCTGTAAAACCTTTAGAATAATGGGAGGAGTTTACAAAATCCCTCCTGGATAAATCTTCTTTTTTATCAGATTAATTGTAAAGTTATCGACCTTTCAGGTTTTATCCGACCTGAGAGGTCCGTTTCTGTCGAGAGAATTTTTGTATTTCATTACTCACCGGGAGACTTCGAATCAACCGGTGAGTGTTTTTTATAAACGTTTTCACCCACAAGTGGGAACTAACTTGGGACTTTTGCGAAAGTCCCTAATTAAATGACAACGTATTTATACCATTATATATAATAAAAATTAAACCACATTGATAATAATACCTTGCAACTTGCCTTTCTGACCGGGATAGGCGGGAAACCTGCAACCGGCAACCTGAGTTACATAGATATTATTTAATTGTAAGTTTATTTAGTTACAAGAAACTGGCAAAATGACAAATCTTTAATGTTTCTGATTATCATTCCTGCTTATTCCTGACTGATTTGAAGCTCCCTTTTAATTTTTTCTGTATCCACATCCATTATCCATATATCATTATTCCCGAACCTGGTGCTGTTGAAGGCAATACTTTTTCCGTCGGGTGACCATACCGGTCCTTCATTGTGGCTGTTTTCCGTGACGGTAAGCGGTAATGACCTTCCACCGGCAGATGGCATGATATAAAGCCCGAGGTATCTCCCTGTCATAACTGCATAAATAAGCAAAGAACCATCTGGAGAAAGGGCAAGATGCCGGTAAAAATTTTCCTGCTGTACAGGGATATTTGTTTTGTGCTTACCATCCGTGGATATTCTCAGGATTGTACATTTCCTGGTTTGCAGGTCCATAAGTGCTACAAGTATACTGTTGCCGTCGGTCCACCAGCCTCCAGGGAGAGGCAGCTTACCTTCTTCCCGGAATATGCTGTTTAGCTCACCTGTTTTAATATTAAAGATACAAAGTGACATTGCTTTTCTTTCAACAAATGCAATCTGTGAACCATCGGGTGACCAGCAGGGCAGACCGCCATTATAAATGATAACCGAATCAGGAAGGAATTCAATGACCTCTCCTCCGTTGGCCGGTATCATTTTTATATTGTTTCCAGTATCTGCATCAAAAACAATATAACTTCCATCGGGCGACCATCTAGCATGCTCGGCGATGCCATTAAAAATCTGTGTTGCCCCTGTTCCATCCCGTGAGACTTTCCACAGGCCATTTTTCCCAAGTGTATCATATCTTTCCGTGTACTGGTACACAAGGTATCTTCCGTCAGGAGACCAGGTGGCAAAACCTTCCCGGGCATATTCGAGGGTTAGGCGCCGCACATTAAACATATCCTGGGCAGATAAGCTTATGCAGCATATATATAATGCTGTCAGAAGTGCAAAAATGTTTTTCATGGGATATAAAAATTATATGAGAAATAAGAATTTCTATTGGTTTAATTTACTAAAATCCCGGGATAAATCCAATGAAGCCGGAAAGAAATAAAAACTGTTGCAGGATATGCTCTCTGTATCTTTATGAATTTATTCTTCTGTTCCTTTTATTGGTATCACCGCCTCTTTATAGCCGGCCAATCCTTTCTTTGTGAGACCCTGGATGACGATTTTATAATCCGATATATCGTCGGAGGTATAGAAACTTACTGTAGCATATCCGTTTTTGTTCGTAACAATCTCAGGATTCCAGTAGAGAAGATTCCTGTAATCCGGAATCATGCTGATGGAATCATTTTCAATAGAATAATCGGGAGTATTAAGAGATACCGGGTATTGGGCAAACAGATAGGAATTTCGTATTGCATAGGTTGGCAGATCAAAATGTCCGTATTCAGCCTTTTTGGTGATCAAATTGATAATGCTGAAATAGAGCTTATCACCGATGATATACCAGTTTGACATCACTTCAATCCTTTCAATATCAACAGGATCCAAATATATGATCACAGGATTGATGTCCAGGACAGGAACACCGTCGAGCAGTAATAATGGCTCCCCGGATAATGGCTGATTGGATAAGGGATCAATAACAGCTAAATTGAAACTGCCTCTTCTTCTTTTTATGTTTACTGATTTTACCAGCTCAACGAAAAGTTCCTCAACGGCAGGTAACCGGATATAATCTTCCAGAAGTATTATTTCATCCTGAAGATCAAAGATATTTGGTATTTCATACGCGGAGATATCAGGCTGGTCCGGTATAATTTTACCGAAAGCATCCTGTATCTGCAGATTAACCATAAGTTTTTCCAGGTATCTGACAGTCTGTTCATCCGGACGGAATGGTACAGGCTGAATGTTCCCAAATTTTTCAGAAAAATCATTATCAAGAACAATCCTGTACTGTTCAGGATTGTTCTCCGGCATCAATATGATATCTTTCCTGCCATACTGTTCAAGGACCTGAAAATGGAATTCACCGTTGGTTCCGGATTTAATGTTATAAAGCTGTACATTTTTACCGGGTATTGCCAGGAACATCCTGACACCAGGAGCAGGATATCCATTCTGGCCGTTAATGATTATCCCGCTGATGATATTGCCCCGGTTCTCAGGTTGGATCAGGCGATCACCCTTCAGGTTCCCGGTTTCATGACCTGTATTATCCATGGAAGCATATATAACAGAAAGGATCTTTTCCATCATTAAGGAATCATATTCTGCAAAAGGAACCTGGTCATCCGGGGGCAATGAATAACCCGGAAAGCACGATGTGTGGTACAAGTACTGATAAATATTTTTATGATACAGGTTAACCTGTCCATCTGATCTGTAGACCGAAACAGACAAATCCCCGGAAACAGGTTGTTCAGATGAATCGGTTGTTTTTATTGTAAGTATGACCTTATCCCTTGTTATATAATGTTCCCTGTTCTGTTGAATAGCGATATTGAATTTTTTGGATTCGTCCGTTACATTGCTATTAATTACAGTCCTTTCCACCGGATTCTGCAAAACCGGTAAATTCAGTGGAAACTCTTTATAACCGCCATTGTAATTGGTTATGATCCTGAACTGGTCATTCAGCCGGGGTGTAAATGACATCAGACCAAATCCGTATTTATATGTATGAAAGGATGTTATGGTATCACCTGATGTGGTGACCACCCATCCTTCCAGGTCTGTTCCATTCCCTGATTGATCCATAGCACGAAAGGCGACATAATTATTTTGTCCGGGCACCAGGCGGTTCTTTTCAGCATAAAAATGAATGTTAAAATCGGGGGATTTTCCGGTTTGATCGCTGATTGTCTCCAGGGGTAAAAAAGGATTAACAATATATATCCTGTCAAAAAAGTAATATTCGGGATCAAAGTTGGTCATCCACCTGGTATATGCCCGCAGATAATATGTTCCTGTTTGAATTGACCTGGGTATATAAATGGATCCAAAGCCTGTTCCTTCCGTTAATCTGACTTTCTCAGAAAGGATGGGTTTGTTCTGGTCATTCAGAACCTCTATGTACATGACCTTGCTAACATCAACCGGCAGGTTGAGGGTCTGGTGAACGCAATACCCTTTAAACCATATCGTTTCACCGGTGAGATAAATTTTTCTGTCGCAATGCAGGAATATTTTTTCCCGGTATGCAGATTCTCCGGGTGTTGAATAGGTTTGATCCGTAGTTATTCGCTCATACTGACAAAACCCTTGAGAACTGAAGAAGGGAAAGATCAGGATTAGGATACAGGAAATAAAAGTAGCAATATTACTTCGGGTTAGGTTCAAGTTGACGTCTATAAAATTTATTCTCTTTGTAAATAAACTAATTAATTTGCTGTTCTCTGGATTTACACCCCTTTGGGGAGTTGTGTCATAACTTCAATTTAAGGCTTCACGCAGAGCACACAAAGTTTTCGTTAAGACCACAAAGTATTGGTTAACAGATATGTATTCTTTGCGCACTTCCTATTTCCTTTGAGATCATTGCGTGAAATTTTAGTAATGACACAGCCCCAGGGGGTGAGTCCATCTCACCAGAAATCCGGTTTTATATTTGATCCGGACCTGGTACAGTCACAGCAATCAAAGTCCCATGTCAACCCCATACCTCTGGTAAAGGGATCAATGGATGTCCAGTCCGTCTTGCAATAATAATAATAATCAAACCGGGACGGTTTCATTTCGGTCTCCGGAATAATATAATATTTGTGCCTGCATTCTTGAAATTCGTTTTTTACCCTGGAATTTATGGGTACGTCATCATGTGTCAGGAAAATTCTTTTTTCTGCAACGGCCGCTGCCTCAAAGAATCCTATTACCGGTGATTCAGGATCATTTACATTATACACATTACCGGTAAATTGCACCGGCTGGCTATCAAAGAGGCTACCACGGTCCTGGCTCGATTTTTTCAGCTGATCCCAGAAAGCATAAGCCTCCCTGCTCAGAGAATATTGTTTAACCAGGATGCTGTATCTGATACCCAGACGGTTGGTCTCCAGGGATACAAAATGTATGGGAAATCTCTGAATTACACTGGATTCCAGTTTTTCATTTGAAATAATCATAATATCAGTAGATTGTACCGTTCTCCAGCATCGGCCTAAATCCTCGTTTCTGGGCACCAGTTCACCATCGAATATGTAATACCTGGAGGGATAAGGCACGGTGAATTCCCACGTTTCTTCAAAATCAAATCTGTAGAAATGGGTATAGTTCATCGGATCATAAGTGTCAACATATATATGAAATCCTTCCTCCATTCCCACCTCTCCGGGATTTGAACCGAATTCTGCATACACCGTATCTATCTCGGGTACATTTATCAGGGTCACAAAGTCAGATTCATACCTTTGTTCATTTTTTGTTATCACGAATAACTGGTAACTCATACCGACAATTCCTCTGAAGCCAGGATTATCAGAGCGATACTCACCCGGAGATGCCTCATAAAAAGTGGATGTATTTCCCATATTATCCTGAATAAAAACTGTAGCACCGGTTTCCGGATTTTTTTCTTGTTCAGGATAGGGATAGCTCTTTGACATACTGAGCTGATTTGTTCGTGATAAGCTGACAAGGGTAAATTCCGGATTATCTGTCAGGAGCCCGTCTATGGTCAACACATCCTCATACCTCGTGATCTCGGGATCATAAGGGAAGATACAGGCTGTGCTGATAATAACGAGTATTAAGAATATGATGTATTTCAGCAGTCGAATCATGACTGGTATTGTTTATTTAACAATCCATCCTGGGATACTCACCCCCCTGTATCCCCTCTCTCTTGAGAGAGGGGGTTAGGGGGTGAGTCCTAAAACTTAAAATTATATGCAAGCGTAAAAATGGGCCGTGCATATATGGATAATAAATATCCTCTAATAACTCCTCCTTTACTGACATAATATACCGAATAAGCATTTTTCCTTCCCGTCACATTATAGATTGAAAATGACCACGAGCTGTGAGCAAGCTTTTTTGCTTTAAGGTTTCCTTCAATATTTACAGAGATATCCCAGCGGAAATAGTCCGGTATCCTGAACTCATTTCTCTGAGAATAGTAAAGCCATGCAACGTTTCTGAAATAGAATTCTGCTGCCGGGTATGTTACCGGACGACCCGTGGTATATGTCAGGTTGTTGGTCACACTGAATCTTCGGGTATGTCTGTAGTTCAGTAAGAATGACAGGTCATGGGGTTTATCATGGATCGCAGGGTAATAATTACCTTTATTTATCTCTTCTTCAGGAAATTTACTTTTTACCCTCATCAGGCTTTTTGATAGCGTATAACTTATCCAGCCGTTAAATCTGCCATGGTCTTTTCTCAGCATGAGTTCTATTCCGTATGCTTTCCCATCGCCGTTAACCAGGTCGGTTTCAATATGTTTGTTCAGTAATAATTCAGCTCCCGGTTTATAGTCAATAATATTTTTGATTCTTTTATAATAAACTTCCACCGAACCCTCTATGGTGTTTTGTCTGAAATTTCTGTAATATCCTGCAGCGATCTGATCAGCTGCCTGGGGAGGAATATTCGGATCGCTCATTTTCCAGGTGTCGGTAGGTGAAATAACCATTGTATTGGACAGCATTTGAAGATGCTGGCGTGTTTTGTTATAGCTCAGCTTGATTGAACTCACAGGACCCAGGACATACCTTGCCAGTAACCTGATCTCGGGCCATGCATATGCTTTGATGATTTTGCCTTTGGAATAATAAAGGGTATCTTTAATATTATATATTGTATGTGGTACATCATCAACATATTCAAAAACGGTTTTTGGCCCGAGGAAGAAAAAAGATGATATCCGGATCCCTCCATATAATGAAAGATCCGGAGTAATATTATACCGGTCACTGAAAAAGATTGATGGTTCGAATCCTTTCTCGTCTTCCATAAAAATACCATTAACCTGTGATTCAATGCCCTTTGGGGAATAACTTCCCGGATTTATTGTGTACGATATCGCGCTTGCTCCAAAATTTATTCTGTGGTCAGGGTCAGGCAACCATGTTAAATCTGTTTTGAGTTCCCTGTACCTGATATTAAAATCTAACTTGTAGCTGTTTACACCTGATTTGAAACTTGAAATCTGGTACTCATAATGACTCAGGATAGCTGAATTTACCGAATAAAGTTTATTTCCCAGTTTATGTTTCCATTGTACTACTGTATTCCAGTTAAGATATTTATAAGATGTTTCCGAAGCAAGGGTAAAGAGATCTTTGCTGTAATATGCTGATATATCAAGTGTATTATTTGCATTTATTTCATTATTACATCTAGCGTTAATATCATGGAATGAAGCATTGCTGTTCCGGATGTCCGGATCTTTTATCTTTTCAAGTATCCAGTCGGAATATGTTGTTCTGCCACCGATCAGATATGAACTTTTTCCACGTGTCAGAGGTCCTTCAATCATAAGTTTTGCAGTGATGGGGCTAATTCCGCCGTTTCCGCCGAATTCGAGCTTATTCCCACTTCTTGTATGGATATCAAATACGGAAGAGAGCCTTCCACCATACTCAACAGGTATCCCTCCTTTATAGATCTCAAAATCCTTGATAACATCAGGATTAAATACAGAGAAAAATCCAAACAGGTGAGAGGTATTGAATATGGGTGCCTCATCTATCAGGATCAGATTCTGGTCGGTTGCTCCCCCCCTGACATTAAACCCGGAAGTACCTTCACCAACAGACTCCACACCGGGCAGCATGGTAGCTACTTTGATAATATCAACCTCACCCAGTACTGCCGGTATTTCCCTGATAGATTTGACTGTGAGTGTGTTCATGCCCATCTGGCTGCCAATTACGTTATCACTGCGTTTTCCTTCAATGACTATTTCACGAAGCCTGAATAACCTTTCCTCCATATTCATATTCAGTGTCCCATCCGATTGGATTAATACGGGCTGGTTGATTTCTGTCATACCGATATACCTGAATGTGAAGTTATACCGGCCTGTCGGGATCCTGAGGGTATAATGCCCGTAGACATCCGTTACAGTCCCTGTTTCCAATTCTTCAATATAAATGGTTGCGGCAATGATCGGCTCACCTGTTTTCGATTCCCTTACATACCCTGATACTTCAGCATCCGCACCGGATAATTTTTTTGCAGGGTCACCAATCACAATGAGATGAATATCGTCGCCCTGTCCCAGACCCCTTTCCTCCTTTTTCTGGAAATCGGAAACCATAGTCCTGTCTTCTGACACTTCTTCATCCGGATAGACTCTTATAATCTCAGCCTGGATCCTGTAGTTTTTGGTAATGAAGATATTCCGGTATGCATCTTGAAATACAGACAGACCATGCACAGATAGGTTTTTATCCAGGAACTCCAGCAATGATATACTTTCCCCTTCATGAGACAATGTCAGGGTGTCAATCCAGGAGGGTTTGCAGTAACAACGGATATCGTATTGTTCCTGTATATCTCTCAGATAGTCAATAACAGGAATATCGGTAAATCTTTCGGCAACAATGATCTCATCCTTCTGGGAATAAATCCCGGAGGGAAAAATAATTAATGCGGCAAGTGCAAAAATTAAAAACCGCATAAACCGGTTATTATGGTATTATACTGTTGTAATGTTCAATCATTCCGGTTATCTGCTGATCCGTTGCATTTTTAACATTACGTACGCTGTTTTTTCTGCGGTATTTTTTTAACTCACTCTTCCCGTCAGCAAGAATTCTGTATAGCGTAAACCGGTTTTTAAACTTGTGAAGCTGATTGTCTTTCAGGATGAATCGGGTAATGTTATCATCTGTATATCTCCCGTAGGGATATTCCTGGTGTGCCAGGGCTTCAATTATTTTTTCATGCCGTTGGACCAGGTCTATCTTCCCGGAAAAAAGTACTTCAAAATATTGTTTTTCAGGGATGTTAATACCGGTTGATGGATCCAGCAGGATAAATTGATGTTCCTCCAGTGTGAAGGCAGTAGTGTGATTTTTATTTAAAACAAGTTTCATTATCCCTCCATTTTCAAACTCGTCTATTAACAAAAGATAATCCTGGAAGATATCATAATTGAGTTTAATCCCGGTAAAGGTTGTTCCCCTGACAGTGACAGAACCGGTCATCCCGGCCGGATCTTTGAAAAAAGGATTGCCTGCAGCTGAAATATTTGGTTGAAAATATACCCTCCCATTGACCAGCCGGATGTCCTTACCATATATTGCATCAGATATATCTGTTAATTCCTCAATCTGTTCATCAAGTGTTTTAATCACTTCCTCTGTATCCAGCTCCTGAGCATATAATCCCCTGGAAATAAAGAAGAAGGAAATGACTAATATGATCCGGATAATCTTCATTCGGAAGCTGCCTTACTTTTCTAAAGTTAATAAATTGTTTTGGTGGTTCTACTTTAAATCGAACCTTTTTTTAAAAATTGTGAAGACCTGCAGAGCCCGGTTTTCCAGCCGGGACTGATATGGTTCCTGGTTCTCTGTTCCTGGTTTTCGGTGGGAGTGAGTTAGGGTGGGAGATGTGACAGCAACGCTTTCCGGCCGGGACATCATGGCCATCGTTGAGAGAAGCAGAGCACATTCCAAAAGCTATCGGGATAGTTGAAAACTCCATTCTATTTAAAAGAATTCCTCGATCTTATTTACAGAATTGAAGATATGAATAAAGAATAGCTAAAGAGAGTGATCAGTTCAAAAAATAGAGTATGAAAAAGATCTTCATAGACCTGTTCATTTTAAAATAATCTTCTTGTTGTAAACCTGTTCTCCGGTCAGAGCCTGTATAATATAAAGGCCGGAGGGTAAAGTTGAAGCCGGCACCCTTATCATATTCCCGGGATTTGTTGTGAAATGCACCAGAGAACCAGTAATATCATAGATCCGGATTAATTGAATGGTTGTATGCTGGTCTGAGGTTATAACAAATTCACGGTTTTGATTCTGAAAAACAGTAAACGGTATAACAGGGGGGGAAGGGAAACGGGTAACTTCTGAAATGCTGTTAAATACCAGTTTATCTATATTAAATAAGGGCTTTGAAAGAACAGTAAATCTCATGATCTGTTCACCGGCTGAAAGATACAAAGAGGTGGAAGCACTTTTTGTATTCAGCCAGCTGTAAGTAACAGGCACTGATAAAGTATCTGATTCAACCTCGCCAATTTTTAATTTAAAGGTACCACCACCTTCCAGTGAAGCCAGGTAAACATTTATTTTAAAGGTATCTTCCTGCTCCACATCTACAGTATATTCATACCATTCACCGGGAAGGGCATTGCCAATATGGAATCCATCGCCCAGCCTGTCATAAATATCAACGCTTTCATCCGGCCTGTAAGCACCTGTTATATTGGGGTAGTCTGCATCATGATACGTAAGTCCTTCACCTCCAATGTCGAAGTCTTCAGCCTCAACCGTACCAGGAATTTTAATAGGTACACCCAGGAATAATTCCCTGACCTTCGGGACATAAACCGGCATGTAGATCCTGACAGGGTAAGAATAGAAATCTTCACCAGCATTATAGTGCGCAATAATCCGGTAATGATGGTACATGTTTTCCGGAGGATTAATATCATGATAACTACTACTATCTCCCTTTAATGAGGCAATTCTGGCATAATTGCCGGATGGCGATCTTCGTTGAATATAAATACTGTCATAATCTGTTACCGGATTTGTCCACGTTAAGTGAATGATCGTATCCTGAAGAAGATTCAATATTGGATTTGCAGGCGATTGGGATGATGAGTAAATCAAAATATCCTTTATTTCATTCCATTTTCTGGTGTCTCTTTCGAGTATTTCGTATTCTCCATTCATGCCATTGTCCCATGCACAGTAAGCAAACCCGTGTCTTTGTGCAAGGATCACATTGAAGAAGTAGTTTTTCATCCGTGAATTATAATCACATTCTTTTACTGCACCGAATTCACCAAATAAAACAGGGATATTATTTATATCCGACCAGTTCTCAATATTCTCAAATGTTGCATTTAAACTGCTTATGTCATATGAAGTGCCCCATGTGCCCTGTCCCAGCTGTGCGAAATGGTACGTGGTATATGCATGGAATGATCCGATGCTATAATCATCATCCGGTATAGCCGCGGTGAGAAGTTCATCCGATCCTCCCCAGTTATGTCCCTGAAAGATTACAATTCTTGTTGGATTTGTTTTTCTTATGATTGAAAGGATATGCTGATGTAAATCATCATTTTGTTCTTTTTTGAGACCATACGGTTCATTCAATACTTCAAAAATGAGTTTTTCCGGTTTATCCTTGAAATGTACCGATATTTGTGACCAGATACTGTCAAAACGTTCCCGGTGAATCGGATCTTTATATTTAATACTATCCTTGATCCAGTCGTCATGATGGGAATTGATGATAACGAAAAGGTCTCTTTCGAGTCCCCAGGTTACTACTTCCTCAACGCGTAGCAGCCATGTTTCATCTATTTTATATGGAGATGTATTCCCGGTATGTTTATCCCATCTTACCGGTATTCTCACACAATCAAAT
>Ga0111176_1160_pt1 | contig 16000 bp, 13 predicted proteins | sample DeeMarSWOR324_28_FD_80229 | JGI IMG/M metagenome (GOLD analysis project Ga0111176, IMG submission 80229) | Bacteroides sp. SM23_62_1 | reverse complement strand
TGGAAGCTTTAACCGGGATCGATGAACCATCAATCAACCTTGAATCCTTTATTATTGAAGACAGACATATTATCCGGATAACGGATAATGGCAGGGGAATCCAACCTGACATGATGGACAATATCTTCATCCCCTTTTTTACAACCAAGGAGGGTGGCTCAGGGATTGGATTGACATTTGCCAGGCAGGTTATGAAACTACATCACGGTTCCGTCAAGGTTTATTCAGAACCAGGGAAAGGAACAGCTGTAACGTTAGTATTTCGTTAATGACAGGCTATTCTTCATATATGATCCCAATTCGCAAAAAGAGATTAAATTTGATTCACTAATAATTCAAACCATCACGGATATAATTAAGTCTGATAAAATAACCGTATCATGAAAAGAATTTTAAAAGTCCTCCTTTATTCAATACTGGGGATTATCATCGCCGGACTTATAATTTCATATATTGCTTACTGGTCTTTTTCCCCGGGAATAAAGAGCATAGAGGTTAAGGATGCTGATCTGGTTTTTTTCCAGGAGAGTTATCCGGATGCCAGAAATGAATTTCTGGCCCGTGCAAAAGTTCTGCAGGACCGGTATGAGAATGTCAGACTTTTAAATTACCATATAGAGAGTAAGATCGACACCAATCTTATAATGGATATCTGTTATATCCCTCCGCAACAGGATACCGGAAGATTATTGATTATCACATCCGGGCTTCATGGGATTGAAGGTTATACAGGAAGTGCTATTCAGCAAATGTTTATGAAAGAGTTAATAACTGAAGAAGAGGTCCTTGATGAGGGAATACTCCTGATCCATTCCATTAATCCCTTTGGATTTAAGTATATGCGGAAAACAACCGAAAACAATATAGACCTGAACAGGAATTGTGATGTTGATAAATCTATGTTTGAGAATAAAAACCAGGGATATGCTGATTTGTATGATCTTTTATGCCCGGCAGGCAAGGCAAATTCAGGAAGTCTGGGTAACCGTTTCTTTTATCTGGTGGCCATCTGGAAGATCATCCAGGAATCTATGGCTACTCTTCGGCAGGCTGCACTGCAGGGACAATATGAATTTCCGGAAGGTATTTATTATGGGGGAAATGATTTTGAACCACAGATATATTTCCTCCAGTCCGTTTTACCGGAGATTTTCGACCCGTATGATCTTATCCTGACCATTGATCTGCATACAGGATATGGAATGTGGGGAAAGTTGCATCTCTTTGCTAACCCAGTAGAAGATGAACTTATCCGGAAAAGGACAGAAAACCTCTTTGTAAACCAACCTATTGACTGGGGAGATAGTGAAGATTTTTATACAACCATGGGAGACTTCTGTAACTTTCTCGGGCAATTAAATCCAGATGCAACCTACCTGTCAATGCCTTTTGAATTTGGAACACTTGACAGTCAGAAAACCTTCGGTTCCCTCCATTCCATTCAAAACGCAATCCTTGAAAACCAGGGGTATCACAATGGATATAAAAATGACAGACAGGAGAAAAAAATAAAGAAGAACTACAGGGAAATGTATTACCCCTCGTCTGCGCCCTGGCGTTCAGAAGTTATCCGTCAGTCCCGTGAAATGTTTACAGTGGTTCTTGAGAATTATCAGTGATCCGGAGTCATAGAAAAGTTAACTCACCTATATGATCACCTGAAAATTACATCGTGGAAACATCCGGATCAACTCAAAGCCGGGAAGAGGAACAACTTTTAAGTTGGTGTTCCGTTGATAACTTTTCAATTTAACTTCATGTTCAGAAACGTATATATCATAGCTCTCATATCTGCCCTTTGCTTATTTGTAGATGCAGCATTATGACCGCCTTCCAGCGTCTCATAGTATAAAACACTATGTCCCATATCCATCATTTTGGCGGCCATTTTTCGGGCATGCCCCGGGTAAACACGATCATCCTGGGCAGATATAATGAAAAGAACTTCAGGGTATTTTTTATCCTTGTAAACATTGTGATAAGGAGAATATTTCTTTAAATACTCCCACTCTTCAGGAATATCCGGATTACCATATTCACCCATCCACATCGCACCACCCGGCATTTTTGAATAACGTTCCATATCCAATAATGGAGCACCAATAAATGCGGCTTTCAATAAATCAGGCCTTTGTGTAATAGCCACACCTACCAGTAGACCACCATTACTATATCCAAAAGCACCAAGATAGTCAGGAGAAGTTATACTCCTGTTAATTAAATCTTCACAGACAGCATAAAAATCATCAAATGCATTTTGTCTTTTTTCCTTAATCGCAGCCTGGTGCCATGCCGGACCAAATTCACCACCTCCACGAATATTCGCCGAAACATATACACCACCCAGTTCTAACCATCCAATTCCTAACGCGGAACTATATGTTGGTTTCTGGGCAACGTTGAATCCTCCATAGGCACGAATCAGGGTTGGATTTTGTCCGTTTAACTCCATATCATCTTTATGGACAATAAAATACGGGATTTTAGTTCCATCTTTCGACACAGCCTCATACTGGTTAATCACCAGGGTCCTGGTATCGAAAACATTCTTCAGGCTTTGTATTTCCCGAACACCTTTATCATCACCATGGTAAAGAGTGGTAGGCGTAATAAAATTATTATATTGAAAGAAATAGTCGTGTAAATGATAACCGGAGGCTAACAGAATAATACTTCCATTACCGGGAACATCAACCTCATCTTTCACCCACTCACCTTCTTCTAATTTATACTTAACCAATTTATTCTGAACATTTTCCATGATATTAATCACGACAAAATCTTTTGTAATACATATTGAACTATAACTGGATATCTTACTGGGTTCATAGATCACTTTGATATTAATATTTTCACCCGTACACTCCTCAATATTAAAACTTACTACTGAACCGGCCGGGTAAGTGAAATCATTGATGTTCCAATCAGATTGAAGTACAAGGATTAACTGATTCTTGTGGAAACCGCCTATTTGAGCATCTGGCGGATAATCAATTTTTTGAATTTCATCGCCGGACAAAAAGAATAATTCAGATTCAAAAAAAGTCTTAAATTTCATGACGAATGCATACTGTCTGTTATCGGAATTAAAACAATATGGAAAAATCCCAACAATATCAGGATCTGCCTCATAAATGATTTCAGCTTGATCAATCGAAGTTCCTCTCTTCCATATCTTTGCAATTCTTGGATATCCTGATACGGCTAATGTTCCTTCACCAAAATCTGTAGTGACCAGAATTGTATTTTGATCAAACCATGAAGCACTACCGTAACTTTCTTCTACAAAAAATCCATTTTCTACAAAATCCTTTGTTTCAACATTAAATTCTCTGATTTCACTTTCATCTTTACCTCCGTCAGAAAGTGTAATCAGACATGTTTTATTGTTTGGCACCAACCATTCTGCACTTCTGAAAACCCATTTCCTGTTTTCCTTGTTTGACAGTTCATCAAGGTCAAGAACCACCTCCCAATCAGTCTTATTTTCTAAAAAATCAACAATTGGCATTCTTCTCCAGATGCCTCTTTCATGTATCTCATCCTGCCACAGATTGTAGATATAATCACCACCAATAGTAGGATAAATAATTCTTTCTTCATCATTAAACACATCGAGAATCTTCTCTCTAAGGGTTTCAAAAAGAGGTTGGCTGGCAATTTCCTGTTCCGTTTGATAGTTTTGTTCCTTCACCCATTCAACGGACTTATCACCCTGAATTTCTTCAAGCCAGAGATAAGGATCTTCTGGTTCTTCAGTCTGAGATTGGAGTACCTGGAAGCTAGATAACCATGAAAAGGAAGCTAAAAGGATGACATTTATTCTATTCATTTCAGAAAAGTTTATTGGTGTATGATTTCGGTAATGTCCCCAAGTTAATTTTGAATTCTGACTATTCTAATACCTCTGCACCGCCTCCAGCAGTTCATCTCCAAAACGTGTGATCACATTGGGAGAAGACTGATTGCATAGAAGCACTACACCGGTTGATTCTTCAGGAATAAAAGCCATATATGCCATATAGCCGTTAGTGCGCCCTCCGTGCCAGATATAAGTATAAGATTTAGGGATTTCGTGTACATGCCAGCCCAGTCCAATAGACAAATTGAAATAACCATCCCGGTCATTATAGGTTACACCCCCTACATTAAAGAAGGCTTGATGTGTAAGATCAATAGGGTCTGTCAGTGGAGTCTGTATCATTCCTGTCTGGGCTTTGAGATAGATCATCATATCATGCAGTGAGGATTTGATAAACCCGGCACCCTGGAATATATCACCGGCATTATAGTTTTTCACACTGTCCAGATTATCGTCATGCCCCGGTGCAAGATTGGCTATCTGATCGGTTGTAAGAAATAACGATGTTTCATAAAGGCCAAGCGGTTGAAATATTTCCCGGGTGATGAGTTCCTCATATGATGAACCATCGACCAATCCAAGGATATGACCTGCCAATCCACCTCCAGTATTGGAATAAGAATATTGAGTGCCCGGTTCAAACAGAAGGTCACACCAGGATGTCAGGTAATCGTATACATCTTCTGCTGTGTAAGCCGCATAAGGATCATACGGATCATATCCGGGTGGCAGGGGCTGGTCTGAATCACGGGGTACTCTGGGTAGCCCTGATGTATGTGTGGCCAGATGCCGGATAATGATAACTGAATCGGTCCCGGCTGGCATGGTCACTTCACCTGCAGGAAGCAGTAGCTGAACCGTATCATCAAGACTAATTTTACCATTCAGGACCATCTTTGCCAGCAAAGTGGTGGTAAAAGTCTTGGTGATCGATCCTATTTCGAAAATCGAATGCTGATCGGGTAGATTGCTGTTAAATTTTGAAATGTTTCCGTAATAAAGTTCCTTTTCCTGCTGATACTTATCGATGATACCAATGGCCGCTCCCATCTTAACATACTTATCCGCCAGGTAATCAATCTCTTCTTCCAGGCTATCAAAAGAAGGTTCATCATCCTTTTTGCACCCCGCTATAATAAGTATAATACATGACAGTAGTATGAGAAAATAAAATTGTCTTCGCATATTCTCTGAAAAACTGGTCATATACAGTTAAAATATTAATTAATCTGAATTCGATATAAATTCACTACTAACTTATTTAATTTCAGTCTATTAATATTAAGTTTATGGGATATTGGAATACTGGAATATTGGAATACTGGAATACTGGAATATTGACCATTCTTCCAGCAATCCATTTTTCCATTTATCAAGAACTCATACAAATTATTATTAATCAATGTTTTAAAGTTTAATTTTATACCGGGCTCACGTTAATTATCTAAATAAAATTCAAGGCATCTCTACCAATATCTCACCGACCAGATAGTGAGTAAGAATGAAATTACTCCGACAACCATTGTAATGATCAACTTTGTATTTGTCACCACCAGGACATTTCTTAATTCATACTTCCTCAGAATAACGTACCTGACAAAAAATGGGAGCAAAAATACCAGCCCGTATGCTAAAAATGTTGTCGGTTCATAGAGTTCATCCGGCACTCCCCGGTACACAGCATATAAGAAGTAATCCTGAACAACTGCTGTGATCAGAAAACTCAATGCTATGTAAATAGTGTCTCTGTTCCAGTCCTTTTTTGGAGAATGTTTTAAACAGTAAAATGATATATATCCCCATAGAATAGTACTTAAAAACATAGCGATAATTCCGAGAGTCTTACTGACAAGCCATGGAAACACGACCAGTACATTACCAAGCCAGTAAATTGAAATTCCAACCAGGATGTACCAGAGAAGTTTTCTTAGAAAGGGGGACAGACGATAAATCATTTTTATCAGGAATTATTCAAGTTTTTTAGGTTCTTTAGAACCGGCTTTACCTGTTCCGGATCAAATTCTTTTGGATGGGCACCATAGGTTGATAAGCTGTTCAGGTTTTGCATTGAGGTGATGATATGAGAAGGCACTTTCTCTTCCCTGTTCAGCTTGTCTATAATTCCCTTCAGGGGCTCTGTTTTTCTTGGTCTTTTTAATTCACATTCGCATAAATCCGTTATGATAACTTCAAGGCATCTTCTTGAATATAGCAGTACAACATTTGCATCATCAAACTTGATCAATTGCTCCAGTTCCTTCTCCATTTCAGGAAACCTGCCTCTTAAGGAGGTGAATAATGTTTCAAGTTCTCTTATTTCTGCGGACCAGATTTTCATATGTGCAGGAATTTGAAACCAGCTTTGATAATATAAAAGTAAAGTAATTCAAATTTAAAATCAAATATTTAGGAAGGCTAAGGCTGAGGCTATAGCTATGGTAGAATTGTTCCTGAATTTTTAATAGCATAGAAAGAACCATGTCATCCCTACGAGCGAAGCGAGGAGGGAACTCGTAATCGATAATGATATACAAAAATCTGGGACGCTCTTATAAAATTGATTATCTATGAACCGACGAGGTTCCTCAGTCGCTTGCCTGCCAGAAGGCAGGCTTCGCTCCTTCGGGATGACATGGTTCACTTCATTGAATGGGGTATAAAGGCAAAGTACATAAACCATCATCATATTCGTCACCCACTCATAACAAAATCCTGCAGATCATTGATTTGTTCGGATTTATTGTATACTATTATCACTCCCTTACTCCTACCCACACCAACCTTGAACCTTGAACTTTAAACTTTGAACCACAAAGCCCGGCAGTCTTCCGGCTGCCGGGTTTTATGGTTCTACCCGTAATTACACCTATTCCTATTTTGTACATTGCACCCTTTCAGTTAACTCATTTTTTTATCCAGTCAGAGATTAATGTTAACGCCTGTGGAGAGATTGTCTCTTCAATCACAGAGTATTCCGATTCCTGTCCGGTTTCTGCTGTCTGAAAAATATGATTCAGTCCTTCAAGCTTACCAATCGTGCAGTCAGTATTCCCCCCTAATTTTAAGGCCTCCTCAATTCCTGACAGATTTTGGTATGGCATCTGGAAATCTTTTGTGCCATTTATTGCAAGAACCGAACAGGAAACATTCGATAAAGTGGATTGCGGATCATATCTCAGTATGTTCAGAAAACCGGTTGAAAGTACCCAATCCATATTGTATGATTCAACGGATTCCATTTCAATTTTTTTCCTGTCTTCCTCACTTAGTTCACGAAGAGAAGGCTCTGAATTTTTAATTAAATCATGGATCTTATCTCTTGCAGTATTTAGGTCAGTTTCTTCCCTGGCAGTATTGAATATTTCGCTCAATAAATTGCATTTAAATGAAATGGCTTCCTCCGATGCTCCGTTATTCCTGTAGCTGTTTTCCCACTGAGAGACCAATCCGTGCTCCTCAGCTTGAATAGCATTATATCCGGGAGCGGCCATTAACACAATGAATGATACCTCACCGGATTTCGATGCTGCCAGGGGAGCGATAGCACCACCTTCGCTGTGGCCTATGAATCCGATGTGGTCCTGGTTAATTTCAGGCCTGGTTTTTAAGTATTCAAAGGCAGCCAATGCATCAAGTGCAAAATTTTCAAATGTTGCTTCATCGTAGTTGCCCCCGGAACGGCCCACACCCCTGTCATCGTAACGAAGCACTGCGATTCCCTGTTGTGTCAGGTAATCTGCCAGAACAAGGAATACGCGATGTCCCCATATCAGCTCATCCCGGTCATTTGGCCCGGAACCTGAGAGCAGTATCACCGCTCTGAATGGTCCGGAGGATTCAGGCATTGTTAACGTTCCCTGAAGTGTGATGCTGTCAGTTCTATTGACAAAGACCACTTCTTCTGACCTGTAAGGATATGGTTTTACAGGTTCCTGTGGCCGTTTTGAAGTCCTGACAGGTGGATTTTTAGTTTTTACCAAATCGACAGGTATTTTTTCACCATCGGGACCTATGAAGTTCCCTTTTATGGTGTCCCCGTTTTCAGTTATGATACCTTCATATTTGCACCTGATATTATAGATATCAAATTGTAATTTAGAGCTCTCCGATAAAAACATATCCACCGGTATATCCCAGGCTTCCTGAGCCGGCAGATCAAAATAACAATCCGGCAAGCCTGCTTCATTTTCTTCCACACGTATGACAAACTTGAACCAATCAACATTACTGATCCAACTACCCTGTGCGGCCCGGTCGCTTTGAACAGATTGACAATATAAATTCTGGCATGTGATACAGAGAATGGTCAATCCATAAAATACCTTGTTTAAGTTACTTACTTTCATTTTCATTTTTTACTTCATTTAATGAGAATTTTCAATCGTGATATTGCTTTTGTTGTTTGACGACTCAATTTTGCATTAGGTTACATGTGAGTTGAAAGTTATTCAATCGTTCATAGTAAAAAAGGCAGTTTTGCCATTCTTCTAGAGGTTGGTATAATCTAATTAAGTAGGGATCGATTAATCTATAAGGTTTTTGATAATCCCCTGAAGGATCACTTGCCAGTAAGCTGTAACCGTCCTGATTTAAGGCAATAATGTACGAACAAGTATCGATGCAAAAAATATTGTAGTATTTTTATTTTTTTGGCGTCTAAACAGTAAAATGAAGGAAAAAGAAAAAATATTCAGGTACATTATTAATCAACACTATGATAAGATTTGCCGGATATCCTTATGATAATATGAAATCTGACGGAGGTTACTTTCCTTCCGGATAATGAAAGTGGATAAGGAGAAATATTTATATTGCAAAAGAATAAACATTTCTTATTAAGATTACCATTTAATTACTAAATGTATGACAAAAGTTAAACTATATCTCATTATCATTATATTCCCCTGCTTCATTGCCTCATTAAGTTGCTCACAGATTCGTGTGGAGGATCAATTTCAGAAAGTCCTTGAGGAGGGAATCAACCGGTATAATGACAGAGGCGTATCTGCTGCAGTTGTGTTTTCTGATAATAAGATCTGGACGGGGACCAGTGGAATATCTTATGACACTGTCTCCATAAAGCCGGATATGTTATTTGCGATTGGCAGTATAACCAAGAATTTTGTTGCTGCTCTTACATTAAAACTCGCTGAAGAGGGTATTCTTTCCATCGATGATCCATTATCCGGCTGGCTTCCGGATTATCCGCACATAGATAACAAGATTACCATACATCAACTCCTTAATCATACAAGCGGGATTTATATGTTCTGGGAAAATCAGGAAATCTGGGATGAACTGAAAAAAGACAGGACAAAAGTATGGACCCCGGAAGAGGTACTGGGTTACATTAAGGAACCCCATTTCGCACCGGGTGGTGGCTGGCGTTATTCCAATACAAATTATTTGCTGCTTGCGATGATTATTAAAAAAGCAACCGGCTTAAGCCTTTCGGATGCATTCAGGAATTATTTCTGGGAACCACTGGGTATTGAAAACGCCTTTCTTTCCATCGAGGATACTATACCGGATAACCTGGCTCATGTCTTCGGGGATAATTTCAATAATGATGGTTCAAACATCGATTTAACATACCTGCCCAGGGCATCTCATGAAAGTATTACATATGGTTCCAGTGGCCTTTTTATGACCGCTGAAGATTTAGCCCGGTGGTGTCATACACTTTTCGAAGGAAAAGTCCTGCAACAACAGTCATTGGATGAAATGCTTCAGTTTATTGAGTTCCCCCCTGTCTCCAATATGCGTGCATACGGATTAGGTGTGCTGGTTTACAAGCGTTCTGACTCTCATTGGAAAGAAGCAATCGGACATAGTGGAGGGAACATTGGAACCACGACTTACATGGTTTATTTGCCTGAATATCAAACAAGTATAGCTGTAATGGTCAATGCTTTCCCGGGCAGCAGTGCAGGTTTTATAACAAAAGGCCTGATTAAAGAGATAGTCCGCGAATACAAATAATAGATCCGGTTCATTGGCCTGTTGCATTTTAGATGTCAGGTAAACTTCCTGAAGCAACCATCCTTGTATGTTTTGCATCTATCCTATGTAGTAAAAATCATAACATCATGAAAAGATATATCTCTTTAATAATAGTCTTCCTGGTCTCAGTGATGACTTTTTCTTCCTGTGAGGAAAACGGGCCATCCGGTCCGGCTGATGAGGAAATTCCTAAAATAACCCTGAATCTGAAGGCCCTGGAGATCATTAAGGCCGACCAGGCTTTTGGGTTCGAACTATTCAGGGAGGTATATAACCTTACTGAAAAGGATAATATCATGATCTCTCCCCTGAGTGTATCCTATGCCCTGGGTATGACATACAATGGTGCTGCAGGAACTACTCTTGATGCTTTCAATGACGTCCTCCATTTCGATGATCTCACCACCCGGGAGGTTAATGAGAGTTACAAAGACCTGATGGATCAACTGGTACATCTGGATGAACAGGTTGAATTCTCCATAGCCAACAGTATCTGGTACCGGCTGGGATTCGAAGTATTGTCTGAATTCATACAGACCAACAAGGATTATTTTGATGCCGAGGTGAAAGATATTGATTTTAACGATCCGCAAACCGTTGAGATAATCAATCAATGGATCGAAGATAAAACAAACGACAAAATCCAGGATATGCTCCCACACACAAGGTCGATTATATGCGCGTTTCCGGTAATTTTGCCTATACTTCGAATGAGGATTTTACAGCTGTTGAGCTCCCTTATGGTGACAGCACCTTCAGCATGGTGGTGATGCTCCCTTCCGGTGACCAGGAAGTTTCAGACCTGGTCAATATACTTGATAATGCCCACTGGGATTCATGGTTTGGTAATTCGACATTCAGGGGTGTCCGGGTCGATTTGCCAAAGTTTAAATATGAATTTAAGAATCTTTTGAACGATCCTCTTATAAACCTCGGACTGGGCGTAGCTTTCTCAGAATCTGATGCAGATTTTACACGGATCAATCCTGCCGGAGACCTGTTTATCTCAAGGGTGATCCACCAGACCTTTATCGATGTGCAGGAAGAGGGTACGGAAGCTGCCGCAGCCACCATTGTAGAAATTTCTTTGACCAGTATCGATGGAGGGGGTAGCCCAATCTACTTCAAGGCCGATAAACCTTTTCTTTATCTTATTAAAGAGAATTCAACAGGCGCAATTATCTTCATCGGAAAGGTGGGAAAACCGGAATATTCATAATAATGTCCCGAGTGAAAGTCGGACTCAAATGCCTTCATCGCTGATATGAATGTCCCGACTGGAAAGTCGGGCTCTACATGTAGCTCATCATAATACTAAAGGTTCGACTAAAAGTCGAACCACCATGTAAATAAACTGACAATGGTTGGCCGACTTTCAGTCGGCCCATATTTATATAAACAGGAGCCTGTAGAGCCCGGCTTTCCAGCCGGGACATTCTTTTCAGCAATGGCAGAAAGAATCCCAGGATTTCCAGCCGGGACATTCATATCATCACTGGCAGAAGAAATGGAGCTTTCCAGCCGGGACATTCAAAACGTTGATAATATTTATAATCCTACTCTGCATATTGCATATCTCTTTTTACGCAATCTACCGACTTTTATCCAAGTTCATTTCTGAACATCTACCGTCCGGAATCGTATGGCAACCAATTTTTGTTTCATTGGTATATGCCAGACTTACAGGATGTTAAATCCCATGGTATATAATTTGAATGTAGTTTGAGATTTTGACCTGCAGGCATATGAATATTTTTTTAAAATGAGATTATTACGTTTTTTATTAACCTGTGTATGCACATTTCAGATTCTATCAGTACACGCTCAGACGCTGACACAGACCATAAAAGGTACTGTTATCGATATCTCTTCAGAAATCCCGTTACCGTATGCATCGGTACAAATAATTGATTCTACGAGGCAATATGCAACCATTACCAATGAAGAAGGTGTTTTCAGGCTCGAAAAGGTCCCTCCCGGCAGATATAATATTAAAGTAAGTTATATTGGTTACGATATTTTGATTGTCAACGAAGTACTTGTTACTTCGGGGAAGGAGGTTATTTTAGATCTCAGATTGAAAGAATCCGTCATCCGGCTGGATGAAGTTATAATAAAGGCTCAGCTGAGAAAAGACCAATCCCTTAATAAAATGGCCACCTTAAGTGCCCGCACTTTTTCTGTAGAGGAAGCAAGGAGGTATGCAAGTGGAGTGGACGATCCTTCCAGGATAGCGACAGCTTTTGCCGGCGTGGCGGCTACTTCGTTTGACGATAATGGACTTATCATCAGGGGCAATTCACCGAAAGGGGTATTATGGAGGCTGGAGGGTGTGGAAATTCCCAACCCGAATCACCTTGCGGATATTTATGCCCTGGGCGGCAGCTTTACAGTATTCAGCAGCCAGATGCTTGCGAATTCAGATTTTTTTACAGGGGCTTTCCCTGCAGAATATGGGAATGCCTTGTCCGGTGTTTTCGATATAAGATTACGAAAGGGAAATCCCGAAAGTCGGGAACATGTTATCCAGGCAGGGGCTATTGGTATGGATATTTCATCAGAAGGCCCTTTCAAAAAAGGCCATCATTCCTCCTATCTTTTTAATTACCGGTATTCAACCCTTGCCCTTCTGAAAAAAGTGTTTCCTCCGCATATTGCTATACCAACATTTCAGGATATCTGTTTCAATTTGCATTTAAACGGTGAGAAATATGGCCAGTTTAACCTCTGGGGTGTAGGAGGAATCAGTAAGGCCAGCAAAAAAGCCAATGATGACAGGGATGAATGGGCTGTTGACTGGGATAAATTTGAGCTTGAGTCCGAATCCGATATGGGAGCTGCCGGCATAACACATAAATTGTTCCTCAATGATAAATCCTATATGAATCACACCGCTTTCTCTACGGTGAAATATCTGTCTTATACAGGTAATGAATATGATGACAGCATGAATTATATCCCCGTAAACCACAGAGATTATGCAATTTATAAATACGGAATATCCGGCTTCATAAATACAAAATTCAGTGCCAGGTATACAAGTAAGAGTGGTTATATTTTGAGCAGATATTATTTTAATTATGACGTGAAATGGAATATTTTTAATGATAATACACTGCACACAATATCTTCCCAATCAGGAAATACGACACTCCTGCAGCTCTTTAGCCAGTCAAGATTCGATGTCACTGAGAATTTTTATTTGAACGGAGGAGTACACTCACAATTATTTTTTTTAAATCATGAAGTAACCTTCGAACCCCGCCTGGGAATGCACTGGCAGTTCATACCTTGTCATTCTGTTAGTCTGGGTTACGGACTTCACAGCATGATCGAACCTCTGAACATATATTTTATTGAGTTTGAAAGGTCAACAGGAGAAATAATATTGCCCAACACCAGCCTGAAATCAACAAAATCACATCATGTTGTATTAGGTTATGATTGGAATATTAATGAAGTTACCCGATTGAAAATTGAACCTTATTATCAATACCTGTATGATATACCTGTGATACCTGACAGTTCTTTTTCAATGGTTAATTATTATTCTGAATTCGATTTAAAAGACACTTTGCGAAATCAGGGAACCGGGACAAATTATGGTATTGATATAACCATCGAAAGGTTTCTGGACAACAATTATTATTACCTCCTGACTGCTTCATTTTTTGATTCAAAATTCAGGGGGGGTGATAACCTGTACCGGAATACACGTTATAATAAAAATTTTGTAATCAATCTGCTTGCCGGTAAAGAATGGTTTATTGACCGTAACTCAAAAAATAACGTAATCGGGGTCAATGCCAGAGTATCCCTTTGTGGAGGTAATCCTATTGTACCGGTTATGGAAAATGAATCCCTGGAAAAAGAAGAAATTATTCTTGATTACTCCAGGTTGTATTCTCAGAAAAGTGCCACAAAAATGTATTTTGATATCTCGATATTATTCCGGTTCAATAAAACAAAATATTCATCCATGCTGGCAATCCAGGCAAAAAATATATTCGGGGCAAAGGAATTCTTTGGCTATGACTATAATTTTAAGAATCACACCATTCAGAAAAATGAACTGGTATTCATCATACCATCTGTAAGCTATAAAATAGAATTTTAATTATGCATAATAAGTACTATGAATAAGTATCCATTATCATCAATCATGACACTCTGTATTATGACTACCTGTTTGACGATTATACCCGTCTGCTGTTCCAGGGATGAAGAACCGGAATCCACCAGTGATTTGACATTTACAGTAAGTCCACAGGTTTTCCAGCCTGTCAGGACCTTTCAGATTGCCCTCGGGGATCTTGATGGTGATGGCGATATCGATGCCGCTTTCTCAAACATGGGCGATAATCATTCCACCGTATGGATGAATGACGGCAACGGGCATTTTACTGATTCTGGCCAGGAATTAACTGCATGGGGGCACGGAGCAGGTCTCGGCGACCTGAATGGAGACGGGGATCCTGATCTGTTTATGACCTGTGCAAGCTATTCCCATAACAGTAAAATCTATTTCAATGATGGTACGGGCACTTTTACCGACAGCGGACAGGATCTGGGCGATTCACTCTGGAGCGGAAATGGAGTTGCTTTAGTCGATGTGAATAATGATAATCATCCGGATGCCCATGTGATTTATTATGAACAGCCCGACAAAATCTATCTGAACGACGGGCATGGCAACTTTACAGACAGTGAATTGATAATACCGGAAAAGGCAACTTTTGGCTTCCTTGATTCAGATAGTACGGTTGATATTTTTGTTAAAGAGCATTCGAAAGGCTATAAGACAATGCTCAATGATGGACACGGGCATTTTTCAGACTGCTGGCAGATGGACGATAACCACGTCGTCAACGGATCTGTCGGATTATGCGACCTGGATGGTGATGGTGATGAGGATGCATTTATATGTAACGGAGATCAATCAGGTATGTTCCCTTCAAAAGTTTTATTGAATAATGGAAGCGGTCATTTTTCTGACAGTGGTCAGGAACTCGGATCGACTATCGGTGGCAAAGTCGGTTTTGGGGATTTTGATGGAGACCAGGATATGGATGTATTTGTGTCCAACTTCGGTATACCGAACAAGGTATGGATTAACGATGGAAATGGTTACTTCTCCGACAGTGGCTTGATCCTAAATGGTGACGGGAGCAATAATACGACACATGCCGCAATAGCCGACCTTGACAATGATGGTGACCCGGATGTTTTTATAGCAAATTTTGCCGAGGGAAAAAACCAGGTACTGTTCAATGAGACAGAGTGATCTTTGCGAGCAAGATGTTTTCTTTCCAATCCCTTCCTGCAGGCAGGTAAACCCAGATTATACAGAATATAATGCGCTGATTATGAAACATCTGCAAAATCTACGGCAAAATCTGCGACTATCTGCGAGAAGCTTCTAAAGTTCTTGTGAATGGTATCAATCCATTTTTACTATGTTGTGACACAGCCCCCCGAAAAAAGGAGCTTTGATACCCCCAGTATCAGGATGGAGGATTTTCAATCTTAGGTTTCCTCAGAATAAAGTACAATGGAAGAAAAACGATAAGCACAAGGAAAACGCCTATTCCCCATACCCAGGCATTCATACCTCTTTTTTTAGCATCCTGCCCTACGAGAATTGCTACAAGCAAGGCAACAAGAATTCCTATTAAACTTGGCATATTTCTTTTACTTAGGATCTATTTTTTCAGATTCCCGACAATCTCCACCAGGTTATCATAACTTAACTGTACATCATCCATCGATTGTGCCGTATCCTGTTCATAAAAGAAATACTTCATACCGGCCAGCTCAGCCTCGGCAAAGGCAGGTCTGAAATCTACCTGTCCCGTTCCGACCACCACTGGCGTGTTCGTCGACAGATCAAAATCCTTGATGTGCCATAAAGGGAAACGGCCGGGATTACCCCTGAACAGTTCGGCCGGATCTTTCTTTGCCGTGGCTGCCCAGCCAAGATCGAGCTCCATCTTAACAAGGCTTTCATCCGTCCGGGATAAGATCATATCATACGCTGTTGTTCCTTCCACAGGGTCCCATTCTGTGGCATGGTTATGATAAGCAAATTGCACGCCTGCTTCCTGGCAGGCCTCGCCTGCCCTGCTGAAAATATCT
>Ga0111176_1133_pt1 | contig 16037 bp, 9 predicted proteins | sample DeeMarSWOR324_28_FD_80229 | JGI IMG/M metagenome (GOLD analysis project Ga0111176, IMG submission 80229) | Bacteroides sp. SM23_62_1 | reverse complement strand
GGGCAGGAATTCAGCGAACCTCCGCTCATTGCTCATATCCAGGCCATCGATCTTGACGATGATGGCTTACTGGATGTAATACTGTGTGATGACAGGGGCAATTTTGTTTCCTGGATCCGGCAATATCCTGCCGGAACGTTTACTGAATCCATACTCGCCGATGACCTTATCGCACCATCCCATGTCCAGGTCATCGATTTTGATTATGACGGTGACAAAGACCTTATGGTCGGCGTACTGGGCATGCTTTTTCCAAATAATGACAAAATCGGATCAGTTGTCATACTTGAAAATGACGGCCGTTTCAATTTTATCAAACATATCTTGGTTGAAAAAATAGCGCGTGTCTCCGATGTTCGGGCGGGCGACCTGGACAATGACGGAGACCTGGATCTGGCTGTGGCCCAGTTTGGTTATGATGATGGTGAAACGCGGTGGATGGAAAACCTTGGAGACTGGAAGTTTCAAAGTCATATGTTACAGTTTCTGTCCGGGCCCGTCAACGTTGAGATCACAGATATTGACTTTGACGATGATCTGGATATCATTTCATTAGTCAGCCAGGAGTGGGAAGAGATCTATTGTTATATCAATAATGGGAAGGGGCAATTTCAGCCCAACCTGTTATGGGGCTCCAGCAATCAGGATTATGGCTCAAGCGGTATTGCCTTGTGTGACCTTGACAAGGATGGTGATGAGGACATACTCTACACCAATGGGGATGCCTTTGATTATATGCCGCCCCAGGGCCGTCCCTGGCACGGGGTGCAGTGGCTTGAGAATAAAGGAAACCTGAATTTTCAGTTCCACAGGATTTGCAACTTTACAGGCACAACAAATGTACGGGCTGCAGATCCTGATAATGACGGAGATATCGATCTTTTTGCAGTAAGTGCCTTCAATATATGGGACAGGCCCGAATCGGCCAGCTTCATCTGGCTAGAGAATACAGGAGATATGCATTTCATAAAGCGTGAGATCACCAGAAACCCAACCCATCTGCTTACCTGTGAACCCGGTGATTTTAATAACGATGGGATGACAGATGTCATCACCGGGGGAATGCATACTTATCCTCCATATGACAATATGGGAAGAATTACACTCTGGCTGAATAATGGAAAGCTTTCAGTTAAGAATTAATCGGGATATTAATCAGGAAGATGCTGAAATGTCCTGTATAAGTTTTCAAGCTCTGCCTGATACGACCGGGAGATATTTTCACGACGTGCAATATTGATGGTCTGACTAATAATAGAAATTGCATGTTGTTTATCTCCCAGTTTTGCATAAGCCCAGGCGAGACTCCTGCCGGCAGATACTGCTATGTTCGGACGAGTTGAGATATGGTTAAATGCCCTTTCACAATATTCTATTCCTTCTTCCATGTTTCTGAGGGATGTGTCCGGGCAAGCAATCAATAATGTACCCAGACTTTCCAGGAAGTCAGGATCATTCGGATGATATTCGAGTGCCTCCCTGTAATGCCTGATGGATCTGTCCCACATCCCTTGATTGAACAGCAAATTACCAAGAAACCGTATGGTGGTCAGATCTTCAGGATCACTTCTGAAGGAGGCTTCATATAAGGTTATTGCCTTCTGTATTTCTCCATTTTGTTCAGCAACTCCGGCAGCCAGTTTTTGTACCTTCGGGTTGGAAGGAGACATTTGCATCAATCCTGTTAATATGCCTGCAGCCTTGTCATTCTCCCTGAAATTAAAGAACAGAATATTTGCAACATCAGCAAGAATATCCGGATTGTCGTGGTTTTCTTCCAGCAATACATTCAAGATATCCTGAGATTTCTGCCTGTCACCCACATACCAGTAACTGATGGCCAGATTTTTTTGAATTTCGACATCTTCCGGCTCCAGTTGCGATGCTATTGTCAGGTATTTTAATGATTGCGGATATAATCCATTCATAAAAAACAACATGCCGATTTTTCTCATCTCGGAAAGGCTCTCCTTAAAATAACTTATGTGCTGGTCGGTGAATGTTATAGCTTTCTCATCTGCCCCCACCCACAGGTAGATGTCTATTGCTTTGGAGATCAAGTATTTGTTATCCGGCATATATTGCAATGCTTGATCAACCAGCCTCTGCGTCCATTCGGAATATATACCTCTCTGTGCTTCATCGATCTTTTTCAGCAGGTACAATTCAGACCTTGATAACATGGCCAGTCTGTCTATTAATGTATCTACCGGAGGTGACAAAACAAGCAGGTCATTTGCCCGCACACCATATTTTTTGTTCAGGGTGCTATCTCCCTTCACGCTGTAAATATTCCCCAGTAGCCTGTATGCCGGCCCAAATGAGCGGTTTTCCTCCAATATCTCTTTCAGTGTTTTTTCTGCCATGTCTGTGCGCCCGGTTTCAAAATATAACCTGGACAGCTGGTACCTGGCATGAATACTGAGTGGAAAATGATCAGTCCTTGTGTTATTCTTAGCTGGAGAAATTTCTTTTTTGTCTGCAATATTACCAAAAGCCTCTTCTGCAAGCTCATTTTCCCCCAGGTTTACATATTCTTCACCCGTATAATACCATGCAAGGTCAATTCCCGGATTTTTCTCAATCACACTGTGAAAGTTTTCAATGACAGCACCAGATTCACCCATTTCCAAATTCAGATATCCCAGGTAGTAATTCCAGATCCATTCTGATTTGTCTCTCCTGATCGCCAGGTTATAGCATTGTTCTGCCTGCTCATAGTTGGCACTGGAATGATAGACCATTCCAAGCATACCCAGGTTATCTGCGGAAGGCCTGCGACGGGCTTTATCATGAGCAGCTAAAATTTGTTGCTGAACCGGTTGTGAAAGGGTAACAGAATTTGGTAATTCTGGGATCCGTGAGCGATAATGATTGATAATCAAAAATCTCAAAAGCAAGATAATTATGATCAAACCAATAACTCCTACGGCAATATACAGAATAGTTTTTCTGTTTTTTCCCATTATATCTGAGAATTGATGTGTTAAAAATATCAAAAAACAGGGATATGGTTTAAAATATTTATTTTCCTGTGGTTTTAAATGGGATTGAGTGTTTGTATTTTATCTATATAAAACACACTGACAAATGAAACAGGTCAGCCCGATCCGCCCGTATGGCGGAGAGGGATCTGGTAGTCTACAGCATCTATAATTGATTTTGAAGAGGATTAAAGAGTTGTTGAATGACTGATCAGCAGCTTCAACAAATTGGTACAGGCGGGTGATCTTTGCAAGAAAAATTAGCTATGATACAGCCCCCTCCGTGGTTCCCGGCGGGCAGGTGATGGGAGTGTGTATGTACCTTCATTTTATTATGGCGAATAGAAAAGGTTATTCAGGGATATTTATAATAATCCCTGAAAGCATGAAGAAAGGATTTATCGAGGTATGGTAATGCTCATAATGCATTCAGCTGCTTATTCAACTATTATTTTCCCTCTCCAGATTTCAGGCCCTCTCAGTTCAAGAAAGTAAAATCCCTCTTTCAGATCTTTTCTTTCCAGGACATAATTAGATGTACTGATGTCTTCTTCAATTCGGCAAATCTTTCCTGAAAGATCCATGATGTAGAGAGTATAGGAATTCCCCTCCGGATTATTAAAAATGAGGTTAGTAGTTTCGTTGAACGGATTGGGATAGATACTGAGTTTTTCATTTGCTAAGAGAGGGATGAATATCCCGGTTTGAATCCTGTTATCTTCTATATTCGACATAAGTTGATTGTTGTGTCACTCCGTAAAATTTCATAAGTACCATAATCAAATCCCACGTAATGATCCCAGTCAAGCTGTGTGGCTTTCGTTTCAGGATTGGTGGTTACCAGGAGGTGAATGGTTTTATGGGTCTTACACAGATCCATATCTGTCTCATATCCTGAAGTGTCGACGGTTGTGATCTTATACAGGTATGCCCTGATGGTTGGATCAGCCAGGCTATCGTTGTAAATACTAAGTTGATCATATGGGATAAAGCCAATCAGGTCATAGATCCCGGCATATTTACTTTCACGATAGATATTATATTGTGAAACTGGCGCGATAGAATTTTTTTCCCAGACAATCAGGTTGTTCCCGGTAATCCGGTCGACAGTAACCATGCAGATCTGAGGGGCAAGGTAGATGGTTGCCGGTGATGTTGAGTCCACTCCGCATGTGTTGAAAACATGACAGGTATAGATGCCTTCATCCGAATATTGCGGTTCGGCAAGAGTGAGTTCTGAAGCTGTTTTACCTGTGAGTGTTGACCCGTCCTTTGTCCAACTGTAAGAGAGGGGTTGGGTCCCCTCCGCACCAACTTTAAAAGTAAAAGGTTCATCTGTCCCAAGCCACTGACTTGAAGGTTCTGTAAGTATTTCAGGAGGCTTATTAACCAATAGATATACCTGGTTGCTGTTCACCATTCCATAGGCATTACTGACAATGCACCTGTAGTTTCCTTCATCCAGCACAGTAATAGAGTCGTATTTCAGGGTAGCCGAGTTGGCACCCTGAATATTTATACCATTTTTTTGCCACTGGTAATTGACTGTATCAACAGTAATGACCTGCAGAAATACCGAATCACCCTCGCAGGTTATCTGGTTGCCCGGTTGCTCGGATATAACTGGCATTCCATCCTGGTTTTCAAAAGCCCCCATATCGATTTCTTCACCCTTAATTCTTGGATTTCCATCGTAATCAGATGTAGGGATACCGGTAGTATAAAAATCCTTATTTCCCTTATTAATACATGGTGAGACAGGGAGTAATGACCAGTCTGCCAGCCACCCGTTAAACTCCTGGCCTGCTCCTTCAGTTGGATTTGAAAATGCCGGATTCATATCAATGTTTTCCATATATCCGGCATATTCAGGACTACCTTCCTGAAAAACAATGGCTGCAGAATCTCCTTCAATATTATTGTTATACAATGCGAGCGTGGAATATTTATCCCAAACCCATATTTGAGATCCAACATTTGCCCGGTTGTCAAATAATATGTTGTTGAATAGTTTAATATGTGAATTATGCACGCTGATGCCGCCACCTCTTCCTGCAAGGTTATTGCATAATGTATTATTATAAATCATAATATCTTCCGAATCCCAAAAATTTATTGCTCCACCATCTCCGCCATTGTTGTTTGTAATAATATTTCCAGTTATCTCTGCTGAAGAGGCACGGGCATCAATTCCTGATCCCCAGTTATTGCAAATAAGATTGTTGAAGATGCTCAGATTGGACTGTTCACATAAAATACCTGTCGATTCATTATTAAATATGACGTTCTTTTGAATAATAGGATTCGAGTGATCAATAGCCATACCGCCTCCTCCCGGTTGACAATAATTATTTAAAAATTTATTGTTGAATATAATTGGATTGGAATTTGCACTATGAATTCCTCCTCCAGTTAATTCTGCCCTGTTATTCTTACAAGTAGAATTCCTGATTTTTATATCTGCATGTGTTAAATAGATTGCACCGCCACGTCTTGCATAGTTAGTTTCCAGGTAACATTGATCAACGATCATCCTGGAAAAATAACTGACATGAATTCCACCCCCGAAACTGTTAAATACATCTTCAGAATAATCATAGGCTTTAGCATACCGGATATGACACCATTTGAGCTCGGTTGTATCGTTATCGAGCATTTTGCCATCAAAACCATCAATCCGTATTCCAAACCACCCTCCGTTAGAAACAGTATCATTTGAGAATCCGGATGTATCAGCAACGGTAAAAACAATGGTGTCCTGTTCAGTACCATGGGCTATCAATGTCCCTTTCACCTCTATTTTAAAATATCCCATGAATTTCACTATTGTCCCGGGTGTGATGGTAAGTGTCTGATCATCAGCAATAACTAAATCACTCATCACTTTCACAGTATCTGCAATCCAGGTTGTATCCCTTTTGATTGTATCGGAAACAATAATTGTTGATATATGTTTTTCATATGAACCAATGTCAATCCGGCTATGCAAGAGTCTCAGATTACCATTCAAATCTGATGATGGAAGATCCTGTATCTCAGTATCTGGTGAGCCCGCATTAATACAGGGTGAATAATCATGGACAGTCCAGGTGGCGGATAATCCAGGATCTAATTCTCCTGCACTGTCGGAAGGTGATATAAACGCCGGGTCTTTTGAAAAGCTGTTCAGGTATATGCCGCGGTATTCTGCCCCTCCAATACCCAGTGTATCATCCTGAACAATACAGTAATTGAAATCAATTATATCAAATGTTGAAAACAGGTAGGCCTGATCACTTTCGAAATCTGCTTCATTTCCCTAGACAATACAGTTCAGTAATTTGGGATAGGATTCATGGATACAGTATATCCCGCCTCCCTTCCAGGCTTTGTTATGAACGATTGTATTGTTCGTAAGAATCGGTGAGGAATAGGAACATTCAACCCCGCCTCCCCTGTCACCACTGGAGTTATTGGCGATTAGGTTATTGAATATGGTTGGATTGGATAACATACAGCCAATGCCGCCACCATGAAATGCAAAATTATTGCTTATCAAATTGTTGATGATCTTTGCATTGCTGTTTTCATAGAGATAGATACCTCCTCCCCGGCCATGTCCGTCATTCCTGAAAGTATAATTATATGCCACCGTGTTCTCTTCAATAATTGGATTTGAACTAATGCAGGCAATCCCGGGACCAAATCTCGCAGTGTTGTATCTGATATCATTATTTTTAATGACTGGTTTCATCATGTTGCAGAATATACCGCCTCCGTGACTCTCCCACGACCATATTGACTGGTCCTCAGTTCGCAGACAGGAATTGTTGATGATGGAATTTTGGATGATTAGAGGATTGGATTCCACAGTACTTATGGCCCCTCCATTGACTGCCACATTATGTGTGAAATAGTTCCCTTTGATCATAATATCCGAATGCCTGTAGCAATGGATAGCACCGCCGAAATCATTACTTCTGCAATATCTGAATATCGAATTGGTGATCTTCAGTTTTGAAAATTCCATGATCTGAATTGCACCACCTCCTATTTCCGGAGTTGGGCCCCATTCAATGCGATCCTGTGTAGTATCCTTCGAATACTCCAGGATACAAAAAGAAATAACTGAACTATCGTTGTCATTCATTGCTCCATCTGCACCATAATCCGATGAACCATTATCAAAAATGATCCGGTTCCATCCTCCCAGCGGGGATTCCATATTTTTAAATCCAGTCGTATCTTTAATGGTGAAAATTATGGTATCACCGGTTGAACCCTCAGCTTTCAGACTTCCTTTTACCCGGAGTGAATAATATCCCTGGAATTCTACATACGTACCGGGAATAATGGTTAATGTTATATCATCCTGAACCGTAACATCCCCCGTTACTTTCACTGTATCAGCCGACCATGTAGTATCTGCAGCAATATCCCCGGATACTTCTATCATGGTAGACTGAGCTGATAAATCATAAACAGGGAATAAAGAGAATAAAACAGTCATAAAAACGTGTGATGAAATTTTATGAATTTTCATGGTAAGGAGGTATTGTAATTTTATAAGAAGCAATATAACGATGAAAATGATACTATCCTGAATTCCATAACAAATGCAAGGTTAAAAGAAGTAATCCAAAAGAACATTTTGATATAAAGATATCTATATTAGATTAGAATGTCAAGTAATTGTGGGATAAAGAGATATCCTCTGCCCCGGCAAGACAGTAATATCTCTCCTCACAAGTAATAATGATATGAGTCAGTAATTTATTGTCAAGCAACCTCACCCTCATTGATCTTCCTGGACCCGATAATATTCATCCTGATTGATCCATTGATAACTATTTGATTTTAAAATTGAAATAATGTAATTTTATCTTATCAAACCTGGTTATAGATTCCTGTATACATGACATTCTGGTCAGCAGAAATAAAAGAACTCGAAACATTGCACACCTCCATAAAAGGCAGGTATCCTGAATTGGAGAAGGAACTGGAACAGCTATTAAAGTTTGATGATGCAAATGTTATCCTTCTTTATTCGAGACGATGCCTGGAGGTTATCATTACCAACCTGTGTGAATGCGAACTGAAGAGGCCGCGCAAGACAGAACCACTCAAAGGGATCATTGATAAACTCCACCATGAAGAGAAGATACCTTCTCATATCATTGCTTCCATGCAAAACCTGAATACTCTGTCGACATTTGGTGACCATCCCAAAGAGTTTGATCCGGTACAAGTGCGACCTGCATTGATTAACCTAACAACAATTATCAAATGGTATCTGAAATATAAGGATGCCCAGGTTATTAGTAAACCAAAAGAAGAAGAAATAATAGATGAAACCAGAACTCATGATGATTCTGCCAAACAAACCCAAAAAACAAAGAAAAAGCTGATTTTATTGCTTTCCGGACTTGCATTGGTTATTGTGATTGTTATTGTGGCTCTTTTTGTATTCGATAAAATTGGTGAAGATAAACGAATTAAAGAACTGGAAAAATCTATTGCTGTGTTACCTTTTAAAAACTTTAGCGCAGATCCTGACCAGGAATACATGTGTATGGGATTAACAGATGAGATCATCAACCATCTTTATAAAATCAAATCCTTTGATAAAGTAAGTTCTTTAACCTCTGTATTAACATACAAAGAAACGGATAAAAAGATTCCACAGATTGCAGATGAATTGAAGGTGAATTACATTCTTGAAGGAACGTATAGAAAGATCGGGGAACAGCTCAGAGTATCAGCCCAGTTAATAGAAGCAAAAAGTGATAAGCACATATGGATACATGATTATGATCAACCTTATGAAGAGATAATATCTATACAGTCGGACATTGTACTGCAGATTGCAGATCACCTGAAGGCATTTTTAACTGATTCAGAACAGCAAAATATTCAAAAAATTCCCACTACCAACCAGGAGGCATATGAACTTGTGCAACGAGGTTGGTATATATGGCGTACAAAAGGTTATAATGTACTTGATCAATCACTTGATTTATGTTTACAAGCCATCGAATTAGATCCTGATTATGCAGAAGCATATGCCCTGGCAGGTAATTTTACTCTTTTAAAAGGTAGTTATGCAGGTGAAAATGAAATCCAACCTGTCGTATGGGATACCCAGGAATATTTAGAAAAAGCACTGGAATTGGATCCAGATGATGGTCTTGCCCATACAGTACTGGCTAAATTTAATGAATGGATCAGATGGGATTATATCAAGGCTGAAAAAGAATATTTAAAAGCTATTGAATTATTACCTAATAATCTGGAATATGTTAATACATATATTGAATTACTTATAAAGATGGATAAGCCTGGAGATGCGTTATTCTATCAAACAAAAATAAAAGATGAGTGGTATTCAATAAGAACTCTAATATTATCAGGAAATATCAAAGAAGCTTATAATTCTTTACAACCTTCTTCTGGATTAATAAGAGAGAGTGGAAATCGATGGGTGGGTTATCATTATTTATGGTTGGAAGAATATGATTCTGTAAAATATTACCTTGAATATGCTGTGCAATCTGAAGAACCGGAAATGTTAACACCAAGGTTTCAATCTTATCTGGCATTAGCATATAATAAAACAAATCATTATCAGCAAGCCCGGACGATTATCAATCAGCTAATTGAGATGAGTGATACAACATCAGCCGGGAGTCCGGATTTTTTTATCGGCTATTATTATAGCGGGATTGAAGAGGTGGATTCTGCTTTTTACTGGCTCGAAAAGGCATATCAAAACCGTAGCCCGGAAATGCCATGGCTGAAAGTGGATCCCGTGTTTAATACTCTGAAAGATGATGACCGGTACTGGGATTTGTATGAACGGACAGGTCATAAGGCGTATGATGAGTATATGGCTAACAGGAAAGATTAGCAGAAAATTTTCAGGATCATTTATTTGATAATATAAGTAATGAAACAGAATTTCAGGAGATTGTCAGTTTTATTGAAACCAAATATGAGAATACTCATGAAAAGGTCAGTAAGTGGCTGGAGGAGAATTTACCCGACTGAAGTCGGGCAAATGGTTCCTGGTTCAAAGTTCCTGGTTCCTGGTGGGTGTGGGATTGGGTAATTGGTAAATAGTTCCTGGTTGCCGGTCCCAAAAAACTGTATTTGCTTCAGACGGATTATTTTTTGTTTCTTGTTAATTGAAGGTAATCTTTATATCAGCTGCTTCTTTTAAATAAATCGGGCAGTGCTTTTTCAAGTCAGTGCAGAACGGTACTTACGGCATCACGAGCTTCAATTGCACCATTTTCAGAAGACATAAACCAATCATCAGGGTAGGGGATCTCCACTGCATAGGGCGTCAGGATAGCAGGTGAATCTTTCAGTTTCTCAGCTTCCTGATCAACGGGAAGGATTTTTTCAAGAATGTAGAACAGGTGATGTGTGCCGGGAAGTTCCCTGTTTTTACCGGTAAGGAAGGATTTCAGAAGTTACTCTGCTGCTTGCTGGCAATGAAAACAAACCGTATCATAGGGAACAACTTAAGATTCAGCTGTAGATACAAATGAGATAAACCATGAAAATCTTATTGATTTCACCAAAAAGGGACTATCACCTGTTTACCAACAGGGGTATTTTAATACCGCAGTTATCATTGTTAATAATTAAGGGTCTTACCCCCGCAAAACATGAGGTAAAAATAGTTGAAGAGGAACATATGCAATTAAACCTTGATGAGCAATGTGATATTGTCGGAATCAGTTGTATGACTTCGAATGCATATCGTGGATACAGGATAGCTGATGCATTTAGAGAGAGGAATAAAATAGTAGTTATGGGAGGTGTGCACCCATCAATACTACCTGAAGAGGCACTACAACATGCTGATGCTGTAGTGGTTGGAGAAGCAGAAGGAGTGTGGGAAACAATTCTGGAGGATATAGAAAGCAATAACCTGCAGCGGATATATAACGAGCCTGATCCGGATTTAAACCGGCATATACTTAAAGATTTTTCTATACTGCCTAAAAAAAGGTTTTATAATTTAGTACCGCTACAAACCAAACGAGGATGTCCTTATAATTGCGATTTTTGTTGTGTATCAAAACTTTTTGGTAAGAAAATCAAAGAGATACCAATCAATAATGTGGTGAAGGATATCAGGTTATCAGGCTCAAGGAATTTTATTTTCCTTGATGACAATATCATAGCCGACCGGGCGCATGCCAAGAACCTCTTCAAAACCCTGATCCCATTAAAAATAAAATGGGTCGGTCAATCATCCATTGCGATTGCACAGGAAGATGAAATATTAAAGTTGGCAAAAAAAAGTGGATGCAGGGCGTTGTTTATTGGTTTGGAAAGTGTAATGGATACCAGCATAAAAAAGTATAAAAAGCTAAGCAGCCCGGAAGAAATCAGGAATAATATCAGAAAAATATTGAAAATGGGTATTATTATACATGCTTCAATTATTTTCGGCTTTGATGAAGATACACAAAAAACATTTGATGAAACTTTGAATTTTTTAATAAGGAACCGTATAAGCATTGCGGCAATCAACGTATTAACACCTTATCCGGGTACTCAGGTATATAAAAAGTTCAGGAAGCAGGGAAAACTTTTACATGAAAATTGGGGATATTATGACCATCATACTGTGGTGTTTCAACCAAAGAATATGACGCCCCTGGAATTGCAAATTGGTAAAATTAATGTCAGGAATAACTTTAGCAGTATACCCAGTATAATTATGAGGTTTATCGGAAATTTGCGAATGCCGGTTCTGTATTTGATAACAAATCTTAAATACAGAAAATATGTTTTGAAAGACAGATTAATATTACAACAATTTAAATCAGGAATTCAACAAAATAGTATGGATGTTAAGAATTTGGATATTCTATTTGCAGCAAATAATAACACAACCAGGTTAGAATAGCGAGAAACTTTAGCCCGTTACAACAGAATCACACCATCAATCCGGTCCCGCACAATCTTGCCACCTTGCAACCATTAAATCCTGTGATCCTTCAAAATCTCACTCCCATCAGAATGACATCATCGATCTGTTCACGATCACCTTTCCATGAACAAAAATTCTCTTCAAGTAACATTTTTTGCATTCCCATTGGCATTTCATGAATTTCCAGAAGATATTTTTTCAGCCCTCCATATTTAAATTTTTTCCCATCCGGTCCTCCGAACTGATCTGCATATCCATCTGAAAAAAGATAGATAATATCACCTTTTTTAATTTGGAATGTATGCAATCGAAAAGGACCAGAAATATTTTCCTCGTAGCCAATTGACATCCTGTCGGCTTTAAACTCCTCAAATACTCCATTCCGGATATGGTATAACGGATTATTTGCTCCGGCATATTCCAGCCGGCTGGTTTTCTTATCATATTGACAAAGAGCGATATCCATACCCTCTTTTTGTTCTTTTACCTTTCCGGTTTGTTTCAGGGCCTTGATTAGTTCCTTCCTCAGATTGTTCAGTATTTCATTTGACGACAAAACATTTCGCTGATTTACGATATCATCCAGGAAAGTGATCCCCAACAAGCTCATGAATGCACCGGGTACTCCATGACCTGTACAATCGGCAATACAAAATATGATTTTTTGTTTCACCTGTGATACCCAGTAAAAATCACCGCTGACAATATCCCTGGGTTTAAACAGTACAAAATATTCCGGCATCAATTCATCCATTAATTTTTGTTCCGGAAGAATGGCAGTTTGTATTTTTTCGGCATAGTGTATACTTTCTGTTATATTTCTGTGCTGAATATCTAATTCTTGATAAGATTTGGAGAGTTTTTCACTTGTTTCTTTTTGTTTGTTATAAAGCTTTTTATTGAGTGTTATGTAATAGAATATAATCAACCCGACAATCAGGAAGAGTCCAAGGCAATTTATGAATTTTATCATTTTTAAGGCATTTTCAGGAAGTTGATAACTTATAAACTGGCCTGTATCAAACCAGGAAATAGCCAGAAACAGGATAAATGCGATCAGAGAATTGGTGGGGAAGGAAATTCTTATGTTTTTAAACAGAATACCAATGGGTATCAGACAGAATAATATAACAGGAAATCCTGTATCCTGACCCAGCAGGAGTGAAGCTAAGACCTGATGAATAGCGACCTCTGCTGATGTAATAATCGGTGGAACCTTTAGAACTCCTTTATAGCATAAAGCAAGTGCAATGATAAAAACCGGCACACTGATTATCAGGTTAAACCAGAAGAGTATATCTATATCGAAAATTGCAAAATAAATAAGGTATATTAAGTGCCATGTAACTCCCAGTGCAGATCCGATTATCTGGGTGTCCTGCAAATAACTATATTCCTCTTGAACCTTTTTTTTTAACAGAAGTGCCATAGTGGCTCAGTCTTATGTTCAGTGATTATGAGTTTAATAAGCTTCTTCAGATAAATCCGGACTTTTTCAGAAAAAATAAGGTGTGAATTCAAATAAAAATACATAAAATAGATTGATTTTAGACAAGCAAATAAAAATAAAGGTTGCTGCTTACTTTTGTATTATGGGCCCGTGGTTCAATCAATTTATTCCAGACTTAATAAATTAAGCTTATGAAAGTCAGCGGTTTTGGCATACATGCAAAAACCGGACACACTGCGCACCTCATTCCGCAGACAACTGAGCATATGATTCCGGAAATGACTGAGCACCTGAAACCGGAACTTAGACATCACATTATCAGCTCAATTTAAATCGGACAATGGGATTCAACTATAGAGGAATTTGCACTTTCGCATCCTTATGAAAGAAGTTTTCAATGGGATTTTCCTTCAAATAAAAATCTGCCCGAGCGCTCGGGGGGATTGGCTTGGGTTTGAGGAGAAAGCCAGTTGCAAGGCTATCACGATTAATGGATGCATGGGGACAATCATGCTGCTGGCTGAAACATCTGCCTGCCTGACACTGAGCCTGTTAAATGATGCCGGGTACCTGGCATTCTGTGAATCGGATTTAGTGGTCATACCTGCCATGGTTCTTCTGGCTAATATATCAGGCCGGCCGGTTTTCCTGGATGATCCGACCTATCCGCATGATGGCCACATCATCCTGACCCACTGCACTGCACCCAGGAGAATGGATGGCAGGAACAGGGAACCGGCCCGGATTCTGATCCACTTCGAATCCGATTACGGTGCTGCTCCTAAAGTGGAAATGTATAAGGGACAAATACTTAAAAATATCATCCCGGATTTTCAGGTAAGCCACTACCTTGGCCTGAAAAGTACCATCGTGGATCATCCATTCATGGATATCTGCCGGTCTCAAATCGATATAAGTTTTAACACGGATAGTCATTTGCCGGCAAAGCGCATGCAAGGATTCCACTGGATGACCGGTTACGGGGATTATTTGAAGGAGACGGGGTATGCCCTGAAACGGATCGGGATTGATTAGTAGAAGATTTGACAGAAATTGTCACACGGAATAATTTATTCATCAAATTAATTTCGGTTACATATTCAGATTGTTTATCTTACATCAACAATGATTCTGACATCCGGAATTCAGGACATCAGGGATTCATTTTACATTCAAATCAGTTTTGACTGGTTCCGGTTAGCCTTTGCTTGGCAGTAAGGGATTTTCAGGATGAATTTCATCATTCGTTCAAACCGATAACTAAACTTTACTGCCATGAAAACCACATGCGTAAAAGCATTTTTGCTTTGTCTTTCCTTATCTTTTCTTCTTATCTCTCTTGTCCCGAATAAATTCTATGCCCAGACCTGCATCACCGACGATGCAGATATGATGAATCCGTGGCCGGTGATTGTAAATGATGGTAATGCATCCAATTATGTTAAGATCACCAAGTCAGGGGGCAGCAACGATGCCAGGGATTGGCTTAAAGCTCATTTTTCTGTGGATGTCTGGATAAATTGTAATTATGATTGGTTTCAACCGGGAACTAACCTTTATTCTTCGGTTATATGGAAATCATCAGATTTCATTGTTGAGAAAAAAAATATTCACCTGTATCTTTTTAAATTAAGTGATTTGTTGTTACTCATCGTGGGGGATAATCTGGCTGAAGGCGGCTTTGATGATGTTTCATACGTAATTGAAGAAGATGAGTACTATAATGATTGGGCGTATAAGTGGCAACACCTGACAGTCACCCATGATGGTAATGAGATCAAACTTTATATCAATGGGACTCAGCCTTCGGGAGGATCTGCGTCTGACTGGAATTTACAAAGTCTGGTCTCAACCTACCTGATAATTGGAAGTACTGGAATTCCAAATACTGGCTTCAGGGGCAGTATCAGCGGATTCAGGTTATGGACAACAGACCTGTCCGAAGATCAAATAAAATATATCAAAGACAAATCATTTTTCGATGAAACCTCCTTTGACGATACTCATTCAGGTTTATATGAAAAGTTGGTAGTCAACATGGTAACCACGGAAGATGATTTTCTGACAATCAATGGAGGTCATGAAGATGCGGTTAACGGCTGGGTTACACTGACTGAATATGGAACCGGTCTGTCGAGGTCTGAAGACCTTTTTCATCCCCAAGGACCTTTTCCACCAGGAGAACTTTCGGTTGTACGTGAATGTAATTCCATTGAATTAAACTGGCGTGATTTTTCAAAGGAATCCACCGGTTACGGAGCGACACACGAAGTATGGCGCAATCGTGATTCGGATTCTGCTACCCTTCTCTGTACAACAAATGATACTTTCTATGTTGATTCTGATGAATTGGAACCCGGTACATCTTACACTTATACAATTAAGAGTAAGTGGTTACAACCAGAATGGTGGGTTTTATTTCCAAGAACAATGTATTATTCTCATGATCCCATTGAAATTACTTCTACAATCAAAACACTTCCCATACCAGAGGATTTCAGCCTGACAGATGATCAGTGCGATGGAACCATCGAATTGAGCTGGCAACCAGTGACTTCAGCGTCAGGATATGCAATCCGGTACAAGGTGGATGGTGGTGACTGGAACCCGTTAGTTGAGCCTTCAACAACCTCATACACCCACACAGTAGATCCGGCGGAACAGGGCCGAATCC
>Ga0111176_1091_pt1 | contig 16142 bp, 6 predicted proteins | sample DeeMarSWOR324_28_FD_80229 | JGI IMG/M metagenome (GOLD analysis project Ga0111176, IMG submission 80229) | Bacteroides sp. SM23_62_1 | reverse complement strand
AATGTTATTACATACACTTACTTCTCTTGACGATAACAATTGCCCGCTTGAACTGACCACTTTGCCGGATCTCATTCCTGCAGAATATGAGGTTCTCATCAAAGTTACGGTTTGCGGGGTGTGCCATACCGAGATAGATGAAATTGAGGGTAGGACACCACCTCCGGAACTACCTGTAATTTTGGGACACCAGGTAGTTGGGATAATTGAAAGGACGGGTAAAAATATTAAATATTTGAAGATTGGTGACAGGGTAGGAGTCGCCTGGATCTGGTCTTCATGCGGGAGATGTGAATACTGCCTGGCGGGAAATGAAAATTTATGTTCAGAATTCAGGGCTACCGGCAGGGATATCCATGGAGGATATGCACAGTTCATGACCGTTCCTGAAGATTCGGCATTCCTGATCCCGGATATTTTCACGGACGTTGAGGCTGCCCCGTTGCTCTGTGCAGGGGCTATAGGATACCGGTCGCTGAAATTAACCAATCTGAAGGATGGTCAGAATCTTGGGCTGACAGGTTTTGGGGCCTCAGCTCACCTGGTGTTGAAAATGGCCAGGCACAGGTACCCTGGTACAGACATTTTTGTATTTGCCAGGAGTGAGAAGGAAAGAGCATTTGCCAGGGAACTGGGGGCAGCATGGGTTGGCGATACGGAAGAAATTCCTCCGGAGCTTATGGATTGTATTATTGACACTACCCCGGTATGGAAACCGGTGGTGGAGGCGATGCACTGTCTGAAACCGGGTGGACGGCTGGTGATCAACGCAATACGCAAAGAAGATAAGGATAAGGACTACCTTATGAAGTTGGATTACACAAATCATCTCTGGATGGAAAAGGAGATTAAAAGTGTAGCAAATGTAGCCAGGAGTGATGTGAAGGAATTTCTGGAGCTGGCAGCTGAAATACCTATAAAACCTGAAGTTCAGATGTATTCGCTGGAGGAAGCAAATATAGCGCTGATGGAACTGAAGAACAGGGATATTCGGGGAGCGAAGGTGTTAAAGATAAGATAAGTATTTTCCTAAAATGTTTTGAATCCAGAGAATTTTAGAATATTTTTACTAAAACTAATTAATTCAAACCCAAAATTTATATTTTATGAAAGAAGATAAAAAATCAAAAATCAGTCGCAGGGAATTTATTGGTAATACAGCAAAGACAGCAGCTGTTTTTACCGTTATTCCCAGCCATGCTGTAAGTGGCCTGGGTCACCGGGCTCCGAATGACAAACTGAATATTGCATGTATCGGAATTGGTGGTATGGGGAACTCCAATCTTAATGCTGTAAAAAGTGAAAATATTGTTGCATTATGTGATGTTGACTGGCATTATTCTGCACCGGTCTTTGAGAAATACCCCGATGCTAAAAAATACTGGGACTGGAGGATAATGTATGATGAAATGAAAGATTCCATCGATGCGGTGATTGTTGCCACCGCTGACCATACCCATGCTATCACAGCTGCCACTGCAATGACTCTGGGCAAACATGTTTATGTACAAAAGCCGCTGACTCACACTGTTTATGAATCCCGGCTTCTCACAAAGCTGGCAGCCAAGTACAAGGTAGCTACCCAGATGGGCAACCAGGGAAGTTCAGATGAAGGTGTTAAGCTTACCTGTGAATGGTTGTGGGCAGGGGAGATTGGTGAGGTTACGAAAGTTGAAGCATTCACCGATCGTCCCATTTGGCCACAGGGGCTCAATCGTCCTGCAGAGGAACATAAGGTGCCCGATACATTGAACTGGGATCTATTTATCGGCCCGGCAAAACCACGTCCGTATAATTCCATTTACCATCCATGGAACTGGCGTGGCTGGTGGGATTTCGGAACAGGTGCCCTGGGTGATATGGCCTGCCATATTCTGCACCCGGTATTTATAGGATTGCGCCTAGGATATCCCACGAAAGCACAGGGAAGCTCTACCCTGCTGCTTACCGACTGTGCTCCAAATGCACAGTATGTAAGGTTTACCTTCCCAGCCAGAGAAGGCAAACCAACTGATACAATAAAATTCCCCGAGGTCCAGGTATCATGGTATGATGGAGGCATCAAGCCCATGTTCCCGAATGGCTGGCCGGCAGGTAAAAATATGAATGATGCCGGCGGCGGTGTTATATTCCATGGTACAAAGGATAAGCTGATCTGCGGCTGCTATGGCAAAGATCCATGGTTACTCTCAGGCAGGGTTCCAAATGTGCCGAAAACATTACGCCGTATAGATGTCAGCCACGAAATGGACTGGGTAAACGCCTGCAAGCAATCACCCGAAAACCGGGTTGAACTCGCATCTGACTTCAAGGAAGCCGGACCGTTCAACGAAATGGTCGTGATGGGAGTGCTTGCTGTACGCCTCCAGGGATTGAATAAAGAACTGGAATGGGATGGCAAGAACATGAAATTCACCAATATTGAAGATGATGATAAGATCAGGACCGTTATAGAGGATGGTTTCTCAATCCAGGATGGCCACCCGACCTTCAGGAAAAAATGGACAGACCGGGAGTCAGCTAAAGCATACGCAGAAGAGCTGATCAAGCATACCTACAGAGAAGGCTGGTCATTGCCTGCAATGCCGGCATAAAAAAGTACATCTGAATATTGCCTTATTAATCCTGTATGAAAAAGATGCTCCCCAAGGAGCATCTTTTCTGTTTTTATAATTAAAATTTTATTGTTTGACTACAAAAAATTACCTTTCGTCAAACCAAATGATCGATTCATCAAACATTATTTGAACTTATACCATTAATTCTCGTATATCTCGTATAAAAGTCAGTTATTAATATAAAAACCACATTTTCAAAAAAATAACCTATTCTTATAACGAATATAAAGAATCTAGCCTGGAGGTCATTATGAAAATATTATGCAAATCCTACAAGGGATTGTTCATACGGATTAATGTTATGAAACAATTCGGACTAATTTATCTTATGGCGTTCTTATTCCCGTTACTGGCATTCAGCCAGAAAGATAAAGAAATCAATATCATCGTTGAATGTGTGGAATATGTTGGGAATGATAAATACATCGCCAATTTCGGTTATGATAATCCCAATCGGTATGACATTGTTGTGTCTGATACAAGCAGCATGTTGATCTATAACCATGGAAAAGCAAAAAGTAAGGCGGTTAATACATTTAAATCGGGCCGGCATTCTTATGTGTTCAGTCAGGAATTTACTTCAAAAGACAGGGTGCTATGGCATATGGTCCTGCCCACCGGCGAAGTAAAAGAAATAACTGCCAGCGCAAATTCTTCCCATTGTAGTGGAACGGGTAATATTTTACCGTATTATAACCCTCCGGAAGGTGGTAAACTGGAGAATACACTGATTGGTGCAGAATTAACCTCATTATATGAAACTTATATCCTTACCGATTCGGCAGTGTCCGATGATATTTATCAGATCAGTGGCGAAAATGTCCTCATAGAAATTAATATTCTCGAAGGGCAGCATGATATGTTATTATCCCTGCTGATCAATAATTATGGATTGATTGTAGTAGATGATGACCCAGATAATCTCATCATCACAGGATGGTTCCCGATCATTAACCTGCTTTTATTAAATGACCTGCCACAATACATAAGTTTTGTCCGGCCTGTTTATCCTCAGATTTTGACCAACAGCGGTCTTGCTATCAATTACGGAGATTATTCCATGCGGTCAGATTTTGCACGAGGCGGATTTCATGTGCTAGGAGAAGGTATCAAAGTAGGAGTATTATCAAACAGCTATAATTCACTGGGTGGAGCAGAAGCGGATGTGATTAACGGAGACCTCCCGGGGCCGGGGAATATAGACAATAACCTGACACCTGTGCATGTATTAAAAGATTGTCCACCAGGATTTAATCAACATTCAGATGAAGGGCGGGCCATGCTGCAGATTGTCCATGATGTTGCACCACAGGCCGAACTGGCATTCAGAACAGGAGTTATTAATGTAAGTGACTTTGCAGCGGGTATTAAAGAACTTGCAGATGCAGGCTGCAATATTATTGTTGATGACATCACATATATTACAGAACCTTTCTTCCGTGATGGCACTGTAGCCCAGGCAGTTGATTATGTTGCCAGCCTGGGAGTGGTTTATTTTTCTGCTGCCGGTAATTTTGGACATAAATCATATCAGAATATATTTTCCCCGGCGAAAGGTGCAACACCCAAGGGTATTGACGGGGAAATACACGATTTCGGAGGTGGTGACAGGTTTCAGCATATTTCGCTTGCTGAAGGTGCCTATACCATTGTTTTACAATGGGAAGATGCGGAACCGGCCCAGACGGATCTTGATATTTATTTAACGAATGAGGACGGGAGCACACTGTTTGGCTTTAACCGGAATAATATTGGTGGCAATCCTATTGAGGTATTACCTTTTATTGTTACAGGGGGGAGTGCGACAACCAATATTATGATTAGCAGGGCATCCGGATTGGATAATGTAACTTTTAAATATATCGTTTTCAGGGGTGATCTGGTAATTGACGAGCACGATACCGGAACATCAACCATTGTTGGACAGGCAAATGCCACAGGAGCGATTGCTGTGGGTGCCGTTAAATATGATAATACACCGGTTTATGGAGTTGATCCTCCAACAATCGCATCATTCTCTTCTACAGGAGGAACGCCGGTAAATGGAGTGGTCAGGGAAAAACCTGAGATCACTGCGCCGAATGGGGTAAACACCACGGTACAGCTGGGTCCGTTTGATCTTGATGAAGATGGCAACTTTGATTTCTTTGGCACTTCTGCTGCAGCCCCTCATGCTGCCGCAGTAGCTGCGTTGTTAATAGAGGCGAAATTGCTGTATGATAATGAAATAATTGGTCCGGACGGTGTTAAACAGCTGTTGCAGAGTACGGCACTGGATATGGATCAACCAGGTTTTGACTTTTCCACAGGGTACGGATTTATTCAGGCTGATGCAGCACTCTCCACCTTTGCTGCCCCAACACCTGTTCTTACAGAGATGGTCACACCGGATGGTATAACACCCGGAGAAAATGCATTTATCGTAAAAGCAAAGGGTAAATACCTGACTCCCACTTCAAAAGTCCTCTTCAGAGGCCAGGCCCTGGAAACAACATTTATCAGCGAAGATGAACTGGAAGCTCCTATTTCTACTTTTATAGGTAATCCCCCCATACAGGTATATACCCCTCCCGAATCCAGCAGTCAACTGGATGGTGGGACTTCAGAACCAGTGTTCTTCTTTGGCCCCACAAAGAAAGATATCACAATCATTGCCGATGATTACACTAAAAAATATGGTGAGGTACTCCCTCAATATACTGTTGCCATCCTTGTTGATGGTCTGCCCCTTGCTGAAGGAGATCTGTTGCCGGATGAACTGAACAGAATTTCAAATGTCAGCTTCATGCCGACAGCAACCAGTACAAGTAATATTGGGACATATATTATCAGGCCCTATCTTGATCCTGCAATAGGATCTGTAACGGATACACTCGATCCATGGTATGAATTGGATATTGCGATAAGTGAAAAATATAATATTCAGTTTGTAGACGGAGAACTCACTGTTGAAAAGTTATCTCTCAAAATAACACCCAATGATCTTGAACTTACCTATGGGGAAACGATCCATGAATCTCAGATTAGTTTTACATATGATCTGGATGTAACCGATATTATCATCGATGAAGTAGATAAACAAATGATTCTTAACAATATAGAATCTCAACACGTGGAAGCCCTGGCTGATGGAATTGCCCTGATAAATGGTATACCACTTGTAAATGGAATTCCGCTGGTTAATGGTATACCACTTGTAAATGGAATTCCACTGGTTAATGGGATAGCCCTGGTGAATGGCATTGAAGTAATCGTGGAAGGTGGTATTACATATATTAATAGCGAACCAATAGAAAATGGTATCCCCCTGGTAAATGGTATTCCATTGGTGAATGGTATTCCATTGGTAAATGGTATGGACATCGTGAATGGTATTGCACTGGTCAATGGTGTGGAGGTAACCATACTGGAAGGGATGATGGTTCAAATTGGTGATACACCCCTGGTTGACGGAATTCCGCTGGTCAATGGCATCCCATTGGTGAACGGGATCGCCCTTGTGAATGGCGTTGAGATTATTGTAGAGGACGGTGTTACCTATATCAATGGCGAACCAATAGAAAATGGTATCCCCCTGGTGAATGGCATACCTCTGGTGAATGGGATTCCCTTAGTAAATACTGCTAACATTGTAAATGGTACAGCCCTGCTGGATGATGTTGAAATTCTGATTGAAAATGGTATCCCCCTTGTTAATGGTATCCCCCTGGTCAATGGAATTCCGCTGGTCAATGGGATAGCTCTCGTAAACACAAGCGGTGGGTTGGATTTTGTTGATCTTGAAAACATGAATTTTTTGGCAAGTGGGATAGCCCTGGTGAATGGGATACCGCTGGTTAATGGCATACCACTGGTCAATGGGATCCCGCTTGTAAATGGTATTGAAGGAAATATACCTGTTGAATCACTTGTTTGTGCCGCAAACTACCAGAATCCGGATGGTACCGTGGTTGATGAAAATGGTCAACCAATAGAAAATGGCATACCCCTGGTGAATGGTATTGCACTGGTCAACGGTATTGCACTGGTGAATGGAATGCCACTCGTAAATGGAATTCCCCTTGTAAATGGAATACCTCTTGTAAATGGAACACCTCTGGTGAATGGGATTCCACTCGTGAATAGTAATACCATCAATGAAGGCAGCAATTCCGGAGTTATCCTGGTATATGATGCGAATGATTTCTTAGAAGAAACAGAACAGGATGAAATAATTTTCAGCCCTATCGTATTAATAACAGGCACCACGGCTGGGAAACACTGGATCGTCCCGGGTACATTCCTTTCAAATAATTTTAACATATCCTATGGGTTGGGAATGCTTACCGTTCATCAGGCTGAACTGGTAATCGAAGCGGATGATAAGAGTAAGATTTATGGAACGAATGATCCTGAATTCACATACCAGATAACATCAGGAAATCTGTTTGGAGATGACGTATTAACAGGTTATCTGTCCCGTGAGAGTGGAGAAGATGCTGGTACATATGCTATTGAACAGGGATCCCTGACTGCCGGAGATAATTATAATATTAGTTTTGAGGAAGGGGTATTCACCATTCTAAAGGCTGAACTCACTATCAAAGCTGATGATAAGACTAAAACCTATGGGACGGATGATCCTGCACTTACCTATCAAATTATTTCTGGCAGCCTGATAGATGATGATGCGATCAGTGGATCGCTCACAAGAGCTGAAGGAGAAGATGTTAATACATATGCTATTGTACAGGGCACCTTAAATGCAGGGGATAATTATAATCTCACATATATCGAGGGTATTTTAACCATTCAACAGGCTGAACTCACTATCAAAGCTGATGATAAGACTAAAACCTATGGGACGGATGATCCTGCACTTACTTATCAAATAATTTCTGGCAGCCTGATAGGTGATGATGCAATCAGCGGATCGCTCACAAGAGCTGAAGGAGAAGATGTCAATACGTATGCTATTGTACAGGGCACCTTAACTGCAGGGGGTAATTATAATCTCAGTTATATGGAGGGTATTTTAACCATTCAACAGGCTGATCTCACAATAGAAGCTGATGATATGAGTAAAACCTATGGAACGGATGATCCTGTATTTACTTATCAAATCACATCGGGTAACCTGATAGGAGATGATATTATCAGTGGTTCACTAACAAGAGTTGAAGGTGAAGATGTCAATACCTATGTAATACTGCAGGGAACTTTAACAGCCGGGAACAATTATAATATCTATTATGAAGAAGGTATTTTAACCATTCAACAGGCTGATCTCACAATAGAAGCTGATGATATGAGTAAAACCTATGGGATGGATGATCCTGTATTTACCTATCAGATTACATCAGGCAACCTGGTAGGCGATGATGTTATCAGTGGTTCACTCATGAGGGTTGAGGGCGAGGATGTCAATACGTATCCAATTATACAGGGGACTTTAACAGCCGGAGGTAATTATAATATCACTTACGTTGAAGGTATTTTAACCATTCAACAGACCGATCTCACAATACACGCTGATGATAAAAGTAAAATCTATGGAATGAGTGATCCTGCTTTCACCTATCAGATTATTTCAGGCAGCCTGGTAGGCGATGATGTTGTCGATGGTTCCCTTTCAAGGGTTGAAGGGGAAGATGTCAATACATATTCCATCCAGCAGGGGACCTTAACAGCCGGAGATAATTATAATATTATATTTATTGAAGGCACCTTAGCCATTAATAAAGCACTTCTTTATGTCACAGCAGATATTAAAGTGATATTTGCGGGTGATCCATTACCGGATTTCACCTTCGTATGCACAGGTTTTGTAAATAATGATACTGAACAGGATGTGTTTGGTGATGGAGGTCCTGGTTATATCCTGGATCCGGAATATGATGGTTCCGCGGGATCATACCAGATTATTCCTTCAGGTATTGTCGACAACTATGAGATTATCGCAAGTAATGGAACTTTGTATGTAAATCCTTTCGGTCCCGGTACCAGGGCTATAAGGCCTGTATTAAGGTGTATAGAGGAAGTTACTGACAATGGATCGGGATATCAATATATTGCGCATTTCATATACCAGAACAAGAATGAAACAGATGTGTATGTGCCTGTGGGAGAAGACAATAAAATAATTTGTGAAGGGGATTTTTATGCTGTGAATCAACCTGAATTATTTGTTTCCGGAGAAGGATGGTTCGATGTTTATTTCGATGGGAATAAATTAATATGGGTCATCTCAAGCCTGGAAGAAGACCATAAAACAGCCGTGGCATCGGAAGCCAGCTCGAGTTCTTCCAGGTGTACGAATAAAAAAGCAGCAATCGTTGCCACCGGGGTGGAGGAATCCATTGAACCGGATATAGGCATTTCAATATATCCCAATCCGGTAAAGGATAAAGTTTTTGTCCATCTGAAGGATGAAGAGATCTCGAAGGAAGTTATACTTATTGATATCCTTGGTAAATCATATCCCATATCGGTAAACAGGATAGATATGAATATATTGGAGATTGATTTAAGCGGGATGAAATCCGGAGTGTATCTCATCAAAGTAAATTCAGGGGAGACTTATGAGATATTCCGTATTGTTAAGCAATAAAATGTTCTGATTTAAATCAATATCATTAATGATGAATAATTTGTAAAGCTCCCGGGCATTCGGGGTGATTTTGCAAAAGCTTATGATTCAATTACCTGGCTATTATAAACGAACCGTTCATTAGCCAATTATAAAAACTTATCTGTCTATCTGGTATAAATCAGTTTGAATGAAAGGGCTGTATTAAGAATGCTTTAATACAGCCTTTTTTATATTTAATTATTTTTCCACTGTAAAAAGTTTAAATTTGTCATAATTAATCAACAAATTTAAACTTTGCAACATGGGACTCACATGGACTTTCCTGCCTGCCGGCAGGCATGTTTCATGAGCCTTTGAATAGTTTTTCATAAAAAAATTCCATGTCCGTTTATCTGAATAAATAATGATTATCTTGACCTTGATTTTAAAGAAAAATCTATATTTTTTACCCGGAATAATTGAACATAATTCATGATAAGTTTCAGGAGATATCTGTTTCTGCTATTTCTGTTTGTTTCTTTGATTTGCTCTGCGCAGCTTTCCGAAATAGATAGTCTGAGAACATTACTTGCTGCATCCAGGGAAGATACTGTCAAAGTAAATATCCTGCTTACTTTAAGCAGCAATTTATACAGGCTTTCTCCGGCAGAGGCTATACAATTAAGCACTGAAGCAAAAGAACTTGCGGAAAAATTAGATTTTCAGAGAGGTGTCGCCACAGCATTGAAATATATAGGCATGGGGCATTACATTCAGGGACATTATTCTGAAACAATTAATTTCTGGCAACATTCTCTGACAGCATTTGAATCAATTAATGACACTGCAGGAATTGCAAATATGCTGAATAACCTTGGGGCAGTATATAATAATGTAGGAGATGATGCCAGGGCACTTGAGCTTTACCTGGAATCACTAAAAATTGCAGAAGGCATTAATGATCCGCTCAGAGTTTTAACGGCAATGATCAATATCGGGCTTATTTATCAGAAAAAGCCTGCCACCCAGGATAAAGCCAAGGAGTATTATTTACAGGCTTTACAAATAAGTGAAGACCTGGGTTATCAGGATGGTATTGGCACTAACTCGGTAAATCTCGGTGAAATTTATTTTAAGGAAGAGGATTATGAAATGGCCCTTGCTTTCTTTGAAAAATCTCTTGAGGCCTTTGAAAAATCGAATACAGGAAACGTTTCCTATACCTTATCCAATATTGGGAAGGTATATGCAAAATGGGGGAATTTTGAGGAAGCCATCAAATATCAGCAGGATGCATTCAATATGGCAGAAAAATCAGATTCCAAACTGGATATGACGCAGATTTTGCTGGGTCTTGCTGATACTTATAAACAGCAGGGAAATATTAGATACGCATTGACTCTTTTTGAGAGGGCACAATCAATAGCGAAGGAAATAGGAGCACTTTATGAACTGGAAGAGGCTTATAAAGGGCTGGCACTTTCCCATGCAGAAATATCTGATTATAAAAATGCTTATTTATATCAAAATCTGGTCAATACTATTAAGGATACAATTTTTTCAGAAAATACACAAAGACAAATCAACCAGCTGCAGATCCAATATGAGACCGAAGTAATGGAACGTGAAAATATAATCCTGAAACGCGATGTAGAATTAAAGGAATCAAGGAATGCACAGCAAAGGCTGATCATTTATTTATTCATCCTGGGATTTGTTTTCATATCGATCTTTATTATATTCTTTATTCGTGCGTATAACCAGAAACGAAGAACCAACCTGGAGCTGGCGCAAAAAAATGCACTTATCACAGAACAGAAAAAAGAAATTACAGCCAGCATACAATATGCAAGCAGGATTCAAAATGCCATGCTTACCCCGGGAGATTTTATTTCAAGCCTGTTACCGGAAAGGTTTATCCTGTTCCGTCCGAGGGATATTGTGAGTGGTGATTTTTACTGGCTGACCAAAAAGAAAGATAAAATTATCTGTGCCGTGGCTGACTGTACCGGTCACGGCGTACCCGGTGCATTCATGAGTATGCTGGGTATTGCTTTGTTGAATGAAATAGTCAACAAAAAAGCTAATTTTAATGCGAGTGAGATACTTAATGAATTAAGGATCCTCGTGATAAAATCGTTGCGTCAGACCGGGCGTATGGGAGAAATTCTGGACGGGATGGATATTGTCCTGCTTATTCTTGACCAGGAAAATAAAACAGTTGAATATGCCGGGGCAAACAATCCACTTATCCTGTTGAGAAACGGTGGTCTCATTGAATACAAGGCAGATCAGATGCCAATCGGCATTCATGCTACCGCTGATGAACCATTTACAAATAATGTTATTAAATTGAAGAAGGGAGATGTTTTATATGCCTTCTCAGATGGGTATATTGACCAATTCGGAGGTCCGAAAAATAAAAAATTTATGTTCACGCACTTCAAGGAACTGCTGGGTGAGATCTACAATAAATCCATGGATGAACAGAAGGAAGTACTGGAAAAAACCCTGGATGACTGGATGTCAGAAACCAGTCAGATTGATGATATCCTCGTTATGGGGATTCGCATTTAACCAGTATCTTAAGATCTACATCGTTCATTAAAAATTCTTCGAATATTAACGTATGAGAATTTTGGTATTCACTTCACTGGTTCTCTTTACCTGCTATCTGACCAAATGTAAAAAAGGAACATCAGAACGAGAGATAACAGATGATCCCTGTCTTCACTTTGAATGTGAAGCAGGTGGAATTGTCCGGGGAGACAGAAGTGAAAAATCACTGGTACTGGTATTTACAGGAGATGAATTTGCAGACGGAGGTGAGCATATCCTTTCAATACTTAAGAATCAGAATATTCTGGGTTCATTCTTTTTTACAGGTAATTTTTATAGAAATCCGGGATTTGAACAGTTAATCCGGTCACTGCTTTCGGAGGATCATTATCTGGGTGCCCATTCAGACAGGCATTTGCTTTATTGTGACTGGGAAAACCGGGATAACCTGCTGGTTACAAAAGAAGAATTTATACATGACCTGGAGAATAATTACAAAGTCATGAACCAGTTTGGTATCAGGAAGGACAATGCCCTGTATTTTCTCCCGCCTTATGAATGGCATAATGATTCCATCAGCACCTGGACAAAATCACTGGGTTTGCAACTCATCAATTATACTCCGGGGACCCTGTCACATGCCGACTATACTACTCCGGATATGCCGAATTATAAGAGCAGTGAGGATATTTATAAAAGTATTATTGATTTCGAAAAGGGAAATGATGAAGGATTAAACGGTTTTATTTTATTGAGTCATTTTGGTGCTGCCCGGGAACGTACAGATAAGTTTTATTTTCAGCTGGAATCACTAATAACAGAATTGAAAATCAGAGGTTATCAATTCAAAAGAATAGATGAGCTTTTGAATCTGAAATAATAAGAAAAAATCAATACTTTGATCATAGCAATTTTTTCTCTTTAAGTGAGGCTTTAATTTGAAGATGACTATCCCAGAATTTAATTTCTATATCTCTGAGTATTCTCTTGAATTCAGGATAATCTTTAATATTATCAACCAGGGGATCAATTTCCAGGAAGAGAATGACCCAGTAATGATAATTGCTTTGCTGTGAAAACTTTTTCAGGTGTTCAATAGCTTTTTCCGTTTCACCATGATATGAATAATATACCGCTAAACTTAAATGGTGATAAATAGATCGGTCCTGTTCAGCATAGTTCAGGTAATTCTTAAAATATTTTTCTGATTTTTCTTTTAATCCCACTTTTGATAATACCACCCCGATTTTTGCATTTTCACCCGGATATATATCAAGTTGCTGTGTCTCCTTAATTTCAATAAATTTCTTAAAGTAATGAAAAGCACTTTCATAATCTCTCATATAATAACAAATCTTACCGATCTCCTGTAATATGTCATACCTGTTTGTATCTTTATTAAATGCAGCAATTAAAAGTTCTTTTGTTTGCAGGAAATCTCTGTTCTTCGCAAACAGGATGTAGGCCTTTACATATTCTGAATACAAATTCCCCGGGTTATAATTCAGCGACAGGTTTATATATTTCTCAGCTTCATTTACAAATCCCGATTGTATAAAAGCATTGCTTATGTTTAAATAGATATAACTTACTGTAATTGAATCATTTGCAGCGATATCCAAACCGATTCCCTTCAATGCATATTCCAGGTATTTTTCTGTATCCGGGATATAACTCGTATAAAAATCTGAAAGGATATTGATGACCAGGGCAGAATTCGGATTATATTCAAGAGCTTTTTCGAGATGGGGGATAGCCTGTTCATACTCTTTATTATTAATGTAAAACATGGCTTTTGCGATTAAACTCTGGGCCAGTTGCGGATCAAATAATAGAGCCTTATCCGCATTAGTGTTAATCTGGACTGAATATTTTTTTTCAACCTGGTATAAATCCAGTAAATAATATGTGATTGCTAGGTCTGCATATGCAAGTGCAAATTCATGATCATGTTCTGTGGCAGTCTCAAAATATTTAATTGCGTTTTCCAGGCTTTCACGGTCTCCTTTGTACAATAAATCAAGACCTTTCAAGAAATAATCATATGCAACAAGGTCATCAGTAGGAACTTTATTAATCCTTTCCTCTTCTTCCGGTGTGATTATTGCCTTGATTTTACCGGCAATATTTTTTGCCACTTCCATTTGCAGTTGAAAAATATCCCCGGCATCTTTGATGTATTGTTCCGATAGTAAATGTTTATCACTGGAGGCTTCGATTAATTGAATATTAAGTAAAATCTGATCACCGATTTTTTGACCGCTGCCTTCCACAAAATAATTCACATTCAATTCCCTTGCAATTTCAGGAATCGTTACGGGAACGTTCCTGTACTTTTCAACGGATGTCCTGCTGATGACTCTTAGGTCTTCAATTTTTTGAAGATTATTCAGTATGGATTCCATTAATCCGTTGATTATATAAACATTGGAAGAATCATTACTGTCGTTTTTGAATGGTAAAACAGCTATTGATTTTTCAAGATCTTTTTGTTTGGATGAAAAAGGCTTAAAACCAATGAAAAATACCGCTACTAATAAAACAACAAATAGTATGGCCCCCAATATCAGGATTAATCTCTTCTTCCCGAATTGGCCTGTTTGAATGGAATCCCTTTCATTCAAATCTCTGTTTCCAACCTCCCCCGGAGGGTATCCATAGTAATCGCGAAAACATTTGATAAAATATGATACACTGCCAAATCCAACCTTATAAGATACTTCGGAAACATTCAAGGAGGTTTGCCTTAACATTTCCATTGCATGCTGCAGACGTACCTGCCTGATATACTGGCTGGCAGATAATTTTGATAACTTCCTGATTTTACGGAGCAGGTTGGAACGGCTCATACCAACCTCACGTGCAAGTTCGGACACCCCAAACCTTTCGTTTGATATATTCTCAGTTATAATTTCATTAATTCTGTTTAAAAAATCATTTTCCATGGAGGGAGGATCCTGCATTGGTAAAAAGTCAAAGAGATATCAGAAATACATGAGATCAAGATATTCTTCAATGTATAAAGATACAATTAATATGGACTCACCCCCCTGCCCCCCCTCTTTCAAGAGAGAGGAGAATTAAAGGGGAGGTGAGTCTGTTCCTCGGCCTAATATACCATACCCGTACGTTCAGGTAGGCGGACTTTTCTGTTCCATTCCATACCTGCAATGGCAAGGAACGGGATGCGCAAGATAAAAACAGAAAGTAGCTGAATGTGTCCGGTTAACAACCGGACTTTTCTGTTATTCATATTGTTGTGTTACATCCGGTTGTCAACCGGATGAACTTTTTTTCTGTGAAAGCCTGCAATATTTTATCTGTTTCAGGATAAATGATAGAACAATGGTTAAAATTTATATAATATGAAAACAACTATTATTTATCGAAGGAAGTTACCTCACATTCAACCTTTAAATGGAGATTTTTTTGTGACCTTCAGGCTGAAAATTCAATTACCGGAGGATATTGCGGACAAGCTAAATAAGATATATCAGGGGAATAAGAATAATCCCAGTAATCTTGGGTGGGGTGCATACAGTGAATATTTCAGAGAATATGACAGCTTTTTGGACTTTATTAAATCAGGCCCTAAATATCTGTCAGATAAAAAGATAGCGAACATGATTATAGAATCACTTCATTTCAGGAATGGCAGAGAATATGAATTGGTATGTTACACGATCATGTCAAACCATGTACATATGGTGGTGCTAAATACAAGTAAATATCTTTTTAAAATAATGCATTCACTTAAAAGATATACAGCATTCGAAGCTAACAGACTTTTGAACAGGGAAGGTTCGTTCTGGCAACGTGAATATACTGACCGCATAATCCGGAATGACTGGAAAGATTGGTCATATTCGTATCTAGATGATAAGTATAAGGTTGGTCCGATTGACAATCGGACCTGAAAAAAAAAGACGGATGATAGAAAAGTCCGATTGATAATCGGACCTGAAAGAAGCAGACGAACGATATCATCAGGCACTTTTGAGGTATTCTGAATCATTTGCATCATAGTTTAAACCCCTGCATCATAATTACAACTTCTTCCCCAAACTTGATACGATTATCCTCATTTTTAATTGGTCATGCATCATTGTTTGACAGACCTTTGCATTATGAAAATTTTGTCAAATTATAAAACAAATCAGAAATGAAAACTCAGAGGATTATTTCAATTAAAACAGTTATGACAGCAACGCTGGTAGCTATTTTTCTAATCTTTGCAGATTGCAAAAGCAAGGATGGAAGCGTGAATAAAGAAAAGGGGCTGGCCTCGGATTCACGAGCCAAGGTAAAGCCACCTAATATGGATATTCATACTGCTGCCCTTTTTGGTGATATCAAAGCCATTAGCCAGCATATCAAGGCAGGTTCAGACCTGGATGAAAAAGATGAATATGGTT
>Ga0111176_1087_pt1 | contig 16171 bp, 16 predicted proteins | sample DeeMarSWOR324_28_FD_80229 | JGI IMG/M metagenome (GOLD analysis project Ga0111176, IMG submission 80229) | Bacteroides sp. SM23_62_1 | reverse complement strand
GGGAGGAACATGAATGGATTCCAGGTAAAGAGGATGGTCGGGATCGCATAGTGTATCTCCCGTCTTTGTTAATTTCATACCAACCAGCGCAACGATCTCTCCGGGTCCTGCCTCATTGATCTCTATACGCTCTTTGGCACGGATCTTCAGGATCCTGCCGGCTCTTTCATTTTTGCCCTTTGTGGCATTCAACAGCTGCATACCACTTTTAAGTGTTCCTGAAAAGATCCTTATAAAGGTCTGCTGCCCTACGTACGGATCATGGATAATCTTAAAGGCCAGTGCGGAGAATGGATCCTTGGGTGAAGGACAACGGGTATGTGATTTTTCAGGATCATGGGTATCTATACCAACAACAGCACCAATATCAGCAGGGGAGGGGAGATAGTCAACAATAGCATCCAGCAGTAACTGGATCCCCTTATTCTTATAAGCTGCACCACAAAAAACAGGTGTAATTAACAGCTTGAGTGTTGCTGCCCGGATGGCTTTTTTTAATTGTTCTGTTGAAATTGGTTTTTCATCAAGATAAAATTCCATGATCTCATCATCAAATTCAGCAAGCTTCTCGATGAGTTGATCATATGCTGCTTTGCATTTCAGTTTATAGGCCTCCGGAATTTCCACCTCAATTCTCATGAAATCATGGAATTCATAAGCCTTGCAGTTCACAATATCGATCATGCCACTGAAGTTCTCTTCTGAACCAATTGGAACCTGAAGTGGTATCGCATTGGCATCCAGGTATTTATTCATCTGAGAGATAACTTCATCAAAGTCTGCTCCCGTCCGGTCCATTTTATTGATGAAAGCAATCCTTGGCACCCGGTACCGGTCTGCCTGGTTCCAGACAGTCTCGCTCTGCGGTTCTACTCCGCCGACAGCACAAAATACGGCTATCATACTATCAATAACACGTAGCGATCGTTCTACCTCTATTGTAAAATCTACATGTCCAGGTGTATCGATAAGATTAATCTGGTGGTCCTCCCATGAACAGGTTATGGCAGCCGATGCAATGGTTATACCACGTTCCTGCTCCTGCTTCATGAAATCCATGGTGGCCTGACCGTCATGTACCTCACCTATTTTACGGGTTATTCCGGTAAAATAGAGAATCCGTTCCGTTACCGTTGTTTTGCCTGCATCAATATGTGCCGCAATACCAATGTTTCTGAGTTTATTTAAAGGCATAGGGAATTATTAATTTTGTCTAAAGAGGCTGCGAAATTATTGATTATTTAGCAAGTTAAGAAGAAAAACGGAAAGATAATTAGTAAGACTAAGGCCCACCCTGTGACAATTGTGACCTTGTGATTCTGCAATCCTGTTACCTTGCGACCATTAAATACAATGAGGCACTCAGGTAATTCCTCAAAATAATTTGATCTACAGTGGATTAAAATCCGCTGCATACTTCACACACTGGTCCCAGTCGCTGGCGTAATACTTCCTGATTTCTTCCAGGGTTTCCGATGGAATGCGCACTTCATTTCCCAGGTTTGAGCCTGGAATTAAATACGCAAGATAGAGGGTTGAATACCTGATAATATTAGGTATCAGACCTCTGATAGCCCGAATGGTTTTATTGGTTCCTTTACGTTTTCTCCGGATATCTATCTTCTTACTCAATTGATAGATGACCCTCAGCTGTTTTTCATTATAGGAGGAATGCCTGTGGGAGAGGTTAATCTTGTTTATATCATAGCTGGCCCCGATATAAGTTGCAATTTTCCTGATGAATTCTTCGGGGTTATCCCGCAGATCATCATAAAAGAGTACATAGGGTTTATATTTGAAATGTTGCTCAAGTATTTTAATCAGTGGAAAGTAATAAAGGTCTTTCTGTTTCCAGTATCCATGATCGTTATGTATATCAAAAAAATCATGAAACCTCCATGGATTCCCATTTTTCACATATCTCCTGTACTGTGAAGCGATCCAGCTGTCGTGGTGTCTAAGGATAATAATCGTCCTGGTTCCAGGAAAGAAAGAAGAAAACTCATGGATATAATTCTCATAAAGCCTGTTATCCAGTTCTCCTGAAACGAGATATTTTTGATATTTACTCCTTGATATAATCCGGATAGATCTCCTGTATTTTGTTCTTTGTATATAATGAATATCTCTGAATTTTGGGAAAACATTATACTGGAGAAATGTTGAAGCAGCTTTTCCCATCCCTACGTGAAAATATATTTCCGGAGTGGTTTGTTTTTCCATATTATAAAGGAGGAGTTAGTAAGGATAAAATTACGAATATCTTAATAAATGTTATTTAGCTGCTTACTCTCAAAAACCTTTAGAGACCAATTGAAAGATTGAATCAGTTGAATCAACGAGGTCCCTCATCAGCCTCAGGCAGATTCGGGATGACCTTAATATAAAAACAATATGAGGATTTGTTATGACGATTATTGACAAGGATAGATGATTGATCGAAAGACAACTTTGTAAAGCATGCAACAGATCCCGAAATCACTTCGCTCTTCGGGATGACATCAATTCTTTCATCGACTTTGACTTGTAACAAATACAAGTGAAGCACCGGAATAAATTTTAAACTGTCAGACTGTTAAATTGTTGAAATATTCGTAAAAGTGTAAACGAATCCAAAGTGCTGGATTTTGTTTTAGCCGGTCCCGGCTAATTGCCAGTAGTGAAGAGTATCGGGATTAAACTGTTTATCTGTTATTTCACATTTAATAAATTAAACAAACTGGCCGTTTAACAGTTTAAAAATTTGCCCACACAACATGAATCATGATTACTTTAAAAATGAATTAGGACAGTTGTTGAGAATTATCACCCTATGCTATGAATATTATTTGCATCTTTGCACAATTAACAAATGATCTTTGCAATTAATACCTGGTTTGTTCGTTTATTCATCATGGGTATTGGATAACCGCGCTGAAAACCCTGTGTATAGAATCATGAACTTTTATAGGTTGGGTACAAGTTGACTGAGGGTGAGGATCATAATTATTGGATATATCATGTCCAGCAAAAAAAATTATAGGTACAGGTTACCAACGATCACATAAGGCACACTTTTTGTAAACAAATAGATATTATATTTATTCAGGAAAAATGGATATTAAGGTTAACGGGAAAGAACTACATGAACTCACAAAGGAAGAATTGTTCGAAGCAAACAATGAAATCAAACTTGCATTTGAAGAGCTAAAGCAGAAAAACATGCAGCGGTATAATGTGGGTGATAGGATCAGATTAGTCAAAGGATCTGAACCTTCAGAAGGTATCATCGAAAGCATAGGTAGCAGGACAATTGTTGTAAATGTGAGTGATAATAAGATGATTGTATCACCCCGGATGATTGAAAAAATAAATTAAACTTATCGAATGGTATAAATGTCCAGGCATGACCGTAACATTTACACCATTCGTATGATAAGCGTACAATACCCCTGATATTTACTTAACTCTGATGAAACGGTGGTATAAAACTGCATCAAGTTTATTCCATAATGCAGTATCCGGGTCCCAGGCTTCAATATATAATGCATGGTTATGGATTGAGTCATAGATTGCCTGATCCGGCCAGTATCCTTCAAGCATGAATTTAAATTCCGTGATTGTATCACCCTGAATTTTCCATAGTTTATAACCGGCATCGGGATAACCGATTTCGTCAATTGCCTGATTGACACGCTCAAGGGAAGCGAGTAACGCAGCTGGATCAACAGTTATTGTATCTATCCAAAAAGATACGCTCTTCAGCGTGTTTTCAAGTTTAGCGGTCTGAGGGGACTCTTCCTTCGATGGAGTACATGAAAAAGTCAGGATTACAAAGATTGTCAGAAATCCAGTTAAAATAATTCTTGTTCTCATGTTTAAGGTATTAGGGTTTAATTTGAAAATCATCAAGTTAATTAAAAATAAATAAAAAGAAAATAAATATCCATTTAAAGTGGATTGAACAAACGAATGGTGCTTAATTTAATTTTACTAATTTGGTAATTCTATCTGCATGGATATTGATCGGGGAGGAAGTTAATTATGTTTTATTTAAAAATCACGTACACTAATGCCGGATCATAAGTTGAGAACAGCAGTCATCGGAGTAGGCAAAATGGGAGAGATGCATGCCAGGATTTATTCGGAACTGGCTCAATCAGAACTTGTTGCTGTTGTAGATACAAACATGGAAAAGGCACGGGCTGCAGCTGCAAAATATCATTGCCAGGCATATAAAGACTACAGGGATATTCTGGAAAGTGTTGATGCAGTTACAATTTCAACTCCGACAAGCACCCATTACCAGATTGGTGCGGCTTTTATTAAACGTATGATACCGGTATTGGTTGAAAAACCTTTGGCAACCGATGTCAGGGAAGGCAGAAAGATAGTAGACCTGGCGAAGAAAAACAATACCATTCTTGCTGTTGGCCATTCCGAACGTTGTAATCCGGTTGTACAGGCCATGGAAAGAATGGAGATTGAGCCCCGGTTTATTGAAGCGATCCGTGTGAGCCCCTATCCATTCCGTTCGGGTGATATAGGGGTCATTCTTGATGTTATGATCCACGATATCGATATTATACTTTCCCTGATACGGAGTCCAATTAAGAAGGTAGATGCAATTGGCGTGAATGTGATCGATAAGAAAGAGGATATATGTAATGCAAGAATATATTTCGAGAATGGATCTATTGCCAGTCTGACGGCCTCCAGGCTGGCTTTCAGGACCGACAGGAAAATCAGGGTGTTCAGCCAGAAGGCCTATATGAGTGTTGATTTCTTTAAAAAAACAGGAATTATTATCAAAGCGGATCCCAATGTTGATGCCCTGAAATGGATAAGGGAAAAAAAGGAGGATAAGAATTTTAATCCCCTTACGGTAGAATGGCAGAAGCTATTAAAGATCGAAGAACTTCAGGTAGATGATACGGAACCCCTTCGACTTGAACAGGAATCTTTTCTGAATGCTGTAAAAGGGCAGAAAATCAAACCTGAAGTCACTGGAGAAGAAGGCCTTGCAGCACTTGAATGCGCGGAGAAAATTATCAAATCAATTCAAAAAAATCAGTGGTTCAGGTAAATGAATTTAAATTAAATGAACATATGTTCTTTATTTTTCTTACCTTTGCAGAAGTTTCACGGAATAATCAATCAAACAAATAACAGATGGTCAGATTAAAAGTTGATTATTTGTTTTTTCCGGATCGAAATCATTCTGAAGAATTATTCAATCCATGCCAAACAGAAGAAGATTCAGGCGGGTTATGATGCCACCAAGGATGGAAGGTTTTAAACCTTTCGGAATTCCTATGAAAAACCTGGAAACTGTAGTCCTTCTGTTTGAAGAATTTGAGGCTGTCAGACTAACCGATTATGAGCATCTCACACAGGCCCAGGCTGCCAGAAAGATGAATGTTTCACGACCCACATTTACCCGCATTTATGAGCAAGCCCGTAGAAATATTGCAAAAGCATTTGTAGAAGGAAAAGCTATATTGATACAGGGAGGGCATTATATAACAGATGATTACTGGTTCAGATGCAATGATTGTAATGAAGTTATGATCACCATGAAACCTGTCAAATATTGCCGGAAATGTGATTCTGAGAATATAATACAGCTTAATACAAATATACCTTATGTATAATCAAAGAAGAAAATCCGGAGAGGAAGAATATTGTATATGTGTTCATTGTGACACAAAAATACCTCATATCCGGGGCATTCCATGCAGGGAAAACAAATGCCCGAACTGTGGCAGGACTATGTTCAAGGAAGGTTCCTATCATCACATGTTGTTCCTGGAAAAAAAGGATAAAACAAAAGACAGAAAGAAAGATCTTTAATCGACCGCATTTGTTATTCTTCAATCACCATTCAATAAATATAAAATCATAAAAAAATTATAAAAAATTTATGCATAAAATGAACATATGTTCATTTAATTGATTATATTTGTCTAAAAAATAAAAGAATCATCATGATCGTTGCCGTACCATCATCTGGTAATACAATGGATTCAATTGTAAGCGAACGCTTTGCACGTTGTGCATGGTTTTATTTCTATAATTCTGATACGGGTCAGGAAGAATTTATTCAGAACACTTTGAAAGATATTCCAGAAGGGGCGGGGCCGCAGGTTGTCGAATTTCTTGCAGACAGAAAGGTCAATTCGATCTATGCAACGGAAGTTGGTCCAAAAGCTGAAAACTTATTAAAAAGATTGAATATTAACATAATACTTATCGAAGAACAAGAGACAATCGATAAAATAAGGTGTTATGCGATTGAAAAGGCTAAGTAATTGAATCATATTTTTTTTGTTGAGACGTGCCGCGGCGCGGCTCTACAGATTCCTAAGTATCAGTATCGTCGATTATTCGCACAACGTGTTAATAAAATAATAAACAATGTTTAACCAGGAAAATTAAAGAATTATGCCAGCAGGAGACAGAACCGGTCCATGGGGACAAGGTCCCCGTACCGGAAGAGGTTTAGGTTTCTGTGCAGGTTTTGATTCCCCGGGATATACCAGATCACCTGGAGGTGGCATGGGTATGGGAAGAGGTTTTCGTTTCAGGGGTGGCAGGGGAGTTGGCCGCAGGTTCTATGGAAGAAGGGGCGGGTGGATACCTGAATATTATCCCTATGATATTCCTCCATTTCCTGCGTATTACGAACCGTCCAGGGAAGATGAGCTGAAGTATCTGAAAGCAGAAGCTGACCAGTTGAAAAGGTACCAGAAAGATCTTGAAAAGCGGATTAATGATCTGGAAAAAAAGAATACTTCTGAACAAGGCTAAAAGACAATTTCACATGAAACAGGTTATTGCAATTCCGACTGACCGGAATTATTTATGCCAGCATTTTGGTCATTGTGAGACCTTTTCCATTTTTGAAACAGATGACGGAAAGGTGATGAATGAAACGCAACTTGTTCCCCCGCCTCATGCTCCGGGTATACTTCCGAACTGGCTTGCTTCGCATGGTATTACCCATGTGATTGCCAGTGGGATGGGACACCGGGCACTCACATTATTTGGTCAGTATAATATTCAGGTACTTGTGGGCGCAGCATTAAAACCGGCTAAAATACTTGTGGATGAATTCCTGAAGGGTAATCTGGAGACAGGGGACAACATCTGTGATCATTGAACTGGCCTCCGGAATCAGAATATCGGTGGTATGGTTGTTTTGTAAAACCATATGAACCAGAATCGTTATGATCATTGCAGTAGTAAGCGGAAAAGGTGGCACAGGTAAAACCACTGTCAGTACCGGACTTTTCTATTATATGCAGAAACATATTTCTGCTCCCGTGCAGCTGGTTGATTGTGATGCGGAGGAGCCCGATTGTCATATCTTTCTTGATGCCGCCCGGATTTCAGATATTCCCATTGCGGTAAGTATGCCCGAAATAGACAATAAAAGCTGCACTTACTGTGGGAAATGTAAAAAAGCCTGTGCTTTCAATGCCATTATCATGTTACCCTCTGCAGATTTCATTGAGGTGGTACATGATATGTGTCATGCCTGTGGTGCCTGTGCATACGTATGTCCTGAAAATGCCATTCATGAAATACCCGTTCAGATTGGTGAAATAAACTTTTACCGCCGGAAAGTTAATAATGATTTTTTTGAGGGCAGGATTAAGATCGGAAGCACCTTACAGACCAGGGTTATAAGAAAAACGCTGAAGCATTTGCAAGAGGGGGGCATAGTTATACTTGATGCTCCACCTGGTACCTCCTGCCCGGTTGTCGCCGTCGTGACAAAAGCAGATTATGTTTTAATGGTTACCGAGCCCACTCCCTTTGGATTGTATGATCTCAAACTGATGACCGAAACGGTAAAACAGGTAAACAAAAAACACGGTGTGATCATCAACAAAGCAGGATTAGGCTTTGATCCACTCTACCGTTTCCTTGATAATCATCATATTCCTCTGGTTGGGGAAATACCATTTAAAAGGGAATTCGCAAAGATTTGTGCGGAAGGAAAAATATTACCGGCTGAAGAGCAACAACTTGAAGAGATATTCGGCAATATAGTTGAAAATGTCCTGGATGGAAAGGGATACAACTGAAATAGCCATTCTCAGCGGAAAGGGTGGGACAGGAAAAACCAGTATTACTGCTGCTTTTGCTGCCATGGCAAAGGATATTGTTTTAGCCGACTGTGATGTGGATGCAGCTGACCTTCATCTGATCCTGCAGCCAGTGATACTCTATGAGGAGAGTTACGCAAGCGGGGTGAAAGCAGCCATTAATCCTGATCAATGCACGGGGTGCGGTCTTTGTATGGATCTATGCCGTTTTGATGCAGTTGAACGTATCAACGGACAGTATGCGATTGACAAATTTGCCTGTGAGGGATGTGGTCTGTGTATCATGGTATGCCCGGAAAATGCCATTAAATCAACGTTGTATCAAAACAATCGTCTTTATTTTTCACAGTGCCGGTTTGGACCTTTAATTTATGGAAAGGTTGGCATTGCTGAAGAAAATTCAGGCCGCCTTGTAGCCAGGATTCGTGAAGAAGCAAAAAAGAAGGCAAGGGAGGTTCAGGCAAATGTAATTCTTGTTGATGGACCCCCTGGTATTGGATGTCCGGCCATTTCTTCAGTGACAGGATCCGATGCCGTAATAGCTGTAACAGAACCAACAAAATCAGGATGGCATGACCTGCTGCGGTTGATCGAAATGATCAAAAGGTTCCATTCAAGAATATATGTGATAGTGAATAAATATGATCTTAATAAAAAGATAACGAAGGAGATAGAGGAGGGATTGAAAGAAAGAAAAATCCCTGTTATCGGGCAAATACCCTATGATGAACAGGTCATTCATGCATTAATAGCCGGTAAATCAATCCCGGAATATAGGAAAGAGCTCTCTATTAATCATAATCTCCGGACAATCTGGAATAAATTATTAAAAAAGATCGTTCCTGTAAAATTAAATTAACGTCAATTCGTCATAAAAGGTAAAGAAAACTACTTAAGACCATGATCGCATTTGGACCTGTTCCATCCAGAAGGTTGGGCAAAAGCCTTGGTATAAATAATATAATACCGGGTAAACAATGTTCTTATAGTTGTATTTACTGTCAGATTGGTAATACAAAAGTAAAACGGTTGGAACGTGAAGAATTCTATGAACCTGAGATTATTTTCCGGGAAGTGGAAGAACATCTGGGAAAACTGGATCAGAATCATACTCCTGATTACCTTTCCTTTGTGCCAAATGGTGAACCCACGCTTGATATTAATCTTGGCAAGGAAATCAGATGGCTTAAAGCCTTTCATATACCATTAGCTGTCATTACCAATGGTTCCTTATTATACAGGAGTGATGTTCGCAACGACCTGATGTATGGTGACTTGATATCTGTCAAGGCAGATGCAGCAACAGAAGAAATCTGGAGAAAAATCAATCATCCTGTTGAAAGGTTAAATTTCCGGAAATATCAGAATGGAGTAAAACGATTTGCAGATTATTTTTCAGGGAAACTGGTAACTGAAACAATGCTGGTCAGCGGGATAAATGATACAGTTGAACATATCCGGGAACTTGCTTCTTTCCTGGCCGATCTACAACCCGATATTGCTTACATTGCAGTTCCTGTCAGACCCCCTGCAGTTAAAAGTGTAAAAATACCTTCTGAAGAAATATTGAACAGGGCATACCAGCTTTTCACTGCTCACGGACTGAAAACGGAGATCCTCACCGGATTTGAAGGTACCAATACCGGGTTTACCGGTAACGCATGGGATGATATTTTAAACATTACTGCAGTACACCCGCTCAGGGAAGATTCCATACGCCGGTTGCTCCGGCAGGATAAAGCAGATTTTAACATTGTTGAGTCACTTATAGAACAGGGATTACTGGAGGCTGTAGCTTATAACGGCGAAAGATTTTACCTCAGGAAGTATCATATCTTATAATATTTTGATTGAAGCTTATTTCTGCTATAATTTATACTATAAATCTTTGCATCTCGAGACTTTTCCCATAAATTAGCTTCTAGATTAATATAACAACAATTTTTCAGGGATAGTGGAATCATCCCTGTTAAAATATAATCTAAAAACCTGATAATCATGGGAAAAAAAATAGTAGTATTATTTCTACCAGTTTTTTTATTTACCATCTCCTGCCAGCAAAGAGTTGATATTAAAAAAGAAAAGGAAGCAATCAAAGCCGTGATCATTGCTGAGACAGACGCTTTTGATAACCAGGATTACGATGGATTGGTAGAACATATGGTCCGTGACTCTACATTTATCAGGATGTCGACCGGTAAACATGAGCATACGGGGGTTGCCGGATGGGATAACATGGCTCACTGGTATCATGAATTTGCCACTGCTGATCTTTCGGACTATAAAGTAGAACGTGAGCAGTCGAACTGGAAAATTAAGGTTTACCCTGAATGTGCCTGGGTTGTTTATGACCAGATAACAAGGTATGTTTATAAGGGACAGAAAGATTACAGAACGACCAAAGAAATCCGGTTCCTTGAAAAAGTTGACGGCCGGTGGAAAATCAATTACCTTCATGTGATCTATTTATCCGGATATGAGAAAGATGAGTTGCTGGAGTACAGTTTGATTGAGGAACTGGAGGAGGAATAGGGATTAAGACACTGAGTGCATGACTGCCGGTCATGTATTCAATGGTTAGCAAATATTTTATACCGCATTATGCGATTGAAAGAGCTAAAGATTTATAAAGTAGATTTTTTTGTAGAGCCCTGCCATGGCACGGCATTAAATATTCATCATTATCAATATCGTCGATTTAATCACGCAACTCGTTATTTTATAATCAAATTATGAATGAAAAAAGACTGAATCTGTACCGGTGGATTTTATTATTAACCTGTATAATTACAGGTATCATTGGTGTGAATATTTCATATTATGATAGCTATGATCAGCCTTCAATAGTGAGAGATATAATAATTGTTGGAAGTATAATCATATTTGTCCTTCTCTGTATTTCAGTTTTATATAAAAGAAAAACACTTCCGGCAAAATTTAAAATGGTAATGTATTTTTCTTTTACAATTCTTGTTCTTATCCTGGTTTTACTTGAATATTTACCTTTATATAAGATAATTGATCCGGAATCCCTGTGGCCGATAAGCGATTCCGGCGCTATGATACTTGCATATATTACTGTTTTAAATTATCTAATATTAATCAACAGACTTGAAATCCTGATTCCTTCCTTTATCCTGGTGATTGTTACCGGCATAATAATCAACAGGTTTGGCCTGAATGAAGCTGCTTCTCCGGTATTGATAGGTGGTTTTATTTTGTCTGCTGCCGGATTTATTATTTTGGCTGTAAAGTCCTTTATATCAGTTCGTGAGAACAGATTTTTTGTTATCCTTTTTTCTGTATATTGTCTCATTATAACCTCATGTTATATTTTGTTTATGGTCAGGTTCACTGAATATTATCCCGCAAGATCAGCCACAATAGATACCATTGCAGTAATAATATTTCTTTTAGCATGCGTGGGATTATTGATCTCAATGCCTTTTTCAAATTATATCGGGTGGAAAAAAGAACACCAGAGCTTATTTAAAAGGGTTGTTTTGATCCCCCTGGTATTTGTTTTTATCATTTTTTCTTTGAAATACCTGCTTCCTGAAAATACTTACAGAAACTTGTTTTTCAGGCAATTCAGGGGAGATAAAATTCATTTCTGGATGTATGATTATGAACTTCCGGATTCTCACCAGTCAAAATAGATATGCCTCCAGTCACTCTCTTTTATTAAAAGTTCTCCAAAGATCTGTTTTTCGTCTACGAGACGGATAATTTCTTTTTCAAAGGCGGGGTATAATATTAGCTGATCGTGGTCGGTTAAAAGCAGATAATGACCATCCGGTGAAAAATCCGGGTGAATTCCGGGTAGTCTGGACAATGTTAAACCATTCCAATGGGTCAGCAGTGTATATTCGGTTCCGGTTGTAGTAGAAGCGAGATATCCTGTCTCCGACATATCGATCCCTGAATAGGTATAATATTCATCATAGGGGCATGCTTTACAATCCGCTGCATATTTGGTTGCCGATAGAAGTTTCCAGTCACTTTCTTCAGAAAGAATGATTCTGTATTCATAAAATATAGAATCGTGGTTTATAATACTATTATCCTGATAATCAGTATTTATTCCTGGTAATCTGGACACAATTACAGCAGCGTTATCCCTAGTAAAACGCGCCGAATGATATGGCCAGGCCAACCTCCATGGTGCCCGCTTCATATAAGCTGTATCCACAAAAATATTATAACCGCCTCTTAATGGATAAGCTTTTATATCAATTAATCTGCTTACATAAGCAAGGTTTTTACTGTCACTTGTTGTGGAAAGTATATATTTTGAATTGTTAGCAAAATCGACCGACCAGATCATACCTTTTTCATAAAATTTCGTAAGCCGGCAATATTCTTCAAAGATTCCTGTTGATTCATTGTACTGATATATCAGGATAGTTGAATCTTTTGAGCCGGAAGCCAGGAATCTGCCATCCGGTGAAAAATCAATGCAATTAACCGATGCCGTGTGACCGGTTAATTTATATAACAGGTTACCATTTAAATCATAGACATCAGTTGAGTGATTATCACCTGGGCATGCCAGCAGGGGTTTATCTGGTGAAAATCCAATAACATTAAAAGGATTTGGAAGCCAGAAAGGGATTTTTTGTGAAAGTATCACCTTGCCTTCCAGGTTCCAGAAAATTCCGGTACTGTCATAATCCAGTGCTGCAATATGTTTATTATCAGGGGCAAGGTAAACGGCCACAACAGGAGCCCGGTTCTCTTTTTCGGAGAAAATTTCTTCACCCTTAACATCCCAGACTTTCACGGTATTATCTGCCAGGTACCCGAATATATATTGTCCATCCTCAGAAAACCTCGCAAACCGGATGTTTGAAGAGCAAGGTATAAAATTGAAGAAAGCCTGCTGTGGAGGGGGCAGCATAACACCTCCTGAATCATGGTAAGGTCCTTTATTCCATAAAATGTAAAACACATTAAATAATGCTTTCACAGCAAGAACTGAATTGGTGTCATTCAGGTATGTATTTTTTGCATTTTCATAACTTAACCCGGGAGACATGTCCTGCTGGAGAATTGCTCTGACAGCAAGATCCTCTGTTTTGGATAGTTCTGCAGATCTGAAATAATAGATTCCGATGGCAATGATAACAAATATGAATCCTACAGATGAGTAAGCCAGAATGCGGTTAAAAGATCTCTTCCTGGCAGTTAAAACCTTCTTGCTTTGCTCTAAAAAATTTCTAAGTTCCCTGTTCAGGAAAAGTCTTTCTTCATAAATAGCAATATATGCCAGATCATCATGATTAAGATAGATACCCCGCTTTTCAAAATTTGTATATGCATTTTCTATAAAATGACGTACCTCAAGCAGTTCCTTCTCATATAGAGTGATCTTTTCATATATTTTTGCAGCCAGGCTATCATGTCTCAGTTCATACCGGTCACTTTCATCCTTGTCCCTTAATATCCTCAGGTGGATAAATTTCTGTATCAGGTCTTTTAATTTCTCTCCCTGAATTTTTTTACCCATAGTCAGTACGAACTCAGCTATTTCATCAGCATTAACCTGTTTCTTTGTGCCTTTGATAGAAACAAATGATTTTAACATGACCAACCCGGTCTCCGGATCATCAAGCTGGCCAATCTGGTCTTCGAGAAAGGTACCCAGCACATCTGAAACATCCCCTGCTTTATCGAGCAGCTGATGAGTTATCCTGAATTCCTCGTTATTACCTGACCTGTTTTCATCCTTGATCCGGGTCTTATCTGCCAGCTTAAAAAGTTTATCCATCAAAACCTGCAGATAGGTCAGTTCAATCCCGGTACTCTCTGGGCTGAGGATTTCCAGTATCCTGTCTGCCAATCCTTCCTCAATGTCTATATGATAAGCCAGGCAGGGACCCTCAATAACCTTCTTTGCATTTTGCCAGGTCATCCTTTCAATCCTCAGACGGTTGGTAAGGAAAGTGGGTATTTCCTTTTCGAATTCTATGGTTCCTGCAAGGTATTCCTCTCTTAAAACAAACAATAACCTGCATTGAAGATCCGAATTAACAATCTGTTTTATTTCCTCGATAAAAGCTTTCCTTTCTTCCCGGTTGCCAAATATGAATAATTCCTCAAACTGGTCAAAAATCAGGTAAATAGGTTTAAAATGGTCAAGGTAAACAGACTGGAGGGCATTGTTTATCAGATTTTTACTTTTTTCTCCTGCATCTTTCAGGGGGGAGGCCGGGAGGGGGGTGACAGCAACCTTTTCCAACTCATTCCAGAGACTCTCCAGGATATCATTCCCCCGCCTTATATATACAGGCATCCAGTCGCTGTCCTCGAATTTGTTTGCCAGCCCGCAATTGATCAGGGAGGTCTTTCCAGTCCCGGATACTCCGCAGACAAGAAGCATCTTGCTTTCAAAAACTTTCTGATAAAGCTCTTCTATTTCAGTCTCCCTGCCGAAAAAAATGTCCCTGTCCTCTTTTGTATAAGCATCAAGGAATTTGAACGGGACTTTATTCATAGGAGTCATAGTGAAATATCGGAGGTTTGATCAGTTGTATAAAAATACACAAATAATTGCACATGAGTCAAGGTTAAAAGGAAGAATAGAGGAATATGAAAGAATAAATATTTGCAGACAGGTGTATAAAAAAGTCACATGGTCGCAGTGTCGCAAGTGTGAGTTAGGGGAGGGGGTAGTGGGTTTGGTTAGAAGGCAGCAGGAAAAAATGGCTGGGGTGAAATTAGTAACCAAATTTTGCCTGGTTTTTACCATTATTAAATGAAAAAGTAGTTATGACATACACCCCGGAAAACAAATGAACTATGAGAACTTTGCGGGCTCTGCGTGAAGCCTTTAATTAAGGTTGCGACATAACTCCTAACTGTTTTCCTATATAAAAAGCTTTTTGAAAAGCAATCTGATGCCCATCCTTTTACCCTAATCCACCTTTAATGTCTTTATTTCCCATGGTTTAAAATGGATCGTTTCACCAGCCTGGCCAAGCTTGTTGCCCAGAAAATCAACTTCGGTAAATGGTTTTCCGTCCTTAAAGAGAGATAAGGAATAATCACATGTCTTACCCTCGTATTCATAGAACCGGAGATATACATTTCCCGCGGATGGATGCATTGCTGAGAGAATGATGTTGTCCGGGACAGGTGATAAAAGATCAACACGGTTTCCGAGTTTGCCGTTTCCTGGCTCACTTACCACAACCGGGACCGGGAAATTATATTCCAGGGCTGATTTATGAATATCGGTCGTATCCTGGCTCCCTGAAAAGGGATAAATAGCAAATTCATATGAATAATTACCATATAACATTCGGGTACCCCAGATATAATACATGGAATAAGCCAGTGGGATTGAGAAGCTTCCATCTTTTTCATGTATACTTCCCATCGTGCCCCTGTTAAAGAAGGCAATACCGTTTTCACAATCCGACAGGGCTGTCCAGTAGTTCCCTTCCACACATGAATCTGATGTATGTGCTATGGCGAATGGCAAGTCCCTGATTCCAGTAAAGCTTTCATCTACACCTGGAAAAAACTTGAAGCGCAGTTTCTCCTCATGAACGAACGGAGAATGACTATCCCGTTTATTATCGCTCAGAAGGCCTATTTTCTGGTCATTTAAAAAGAACTCCACTTTGCAGTCAATTTGCGGACTATCCTCGTATACTGTTATGTCAAACTGATATGGAATATCAGCGATAAAGCCATACTCACTTGCTTTGACCCATGGTGCGGATTCACCGTATTCGTGGATGATCCATCTGCCGGCAGATTCACATTGTATACCCTCTATTGTACCTGCAAAATATGCTGATCTTTCAACTTCAGCAGTAATTAATTTTCCGTTTGCAACATTTCTGAGTGATTCAAAACCACCATCCGGTGATAGTTTTAAATCTATGTAATGATTTATTATTCGCAAGCTCTCTTTATCCACGCTTATTTCAGAAGGTATTATTTCCGGATTTTCTTCAACCGGAATAACTGAGAATGAGGTGATGCTTAACGGAGGAAGTTCAGCTTTAAAAGCTATCCGTCCCTCGAGGATGCTTTCATCCGAAAACCGATGGGCATTAACTATTCTT
>Ga0111176_1086_pt1 | contig 16489 bp, 14 predicted proteins | sample DeeMarSWOR324_28_FD_80229 | JGI IMG/M metagenome (GOLD analysis project Ga0111176, IMG submission 80229) | Bacteroides sp. SM23_62_1 | reverse complement strand
TCATATCTCAAAAAACACGTACGTAAATATTATGCCCCAGTACAGGCCCTGCTTCAGGGCCCATGAGTATCCTCCTCTCAACCGGTCAATAACGCATGAAGAGTTTTATAATGCTATAGAAATGGCCAAACAGGCCGGGATCAGTCGTCTTGATAAATGGTAATTTTTGGTTGTCAATTGTAGGTTGTCTGGTTATCAGTCTTCAGTTATCAGTCTTCAGTTATCAGTCTTCAGTTATCAGTCTTCAGTTATCAGTCTTCAGTTATTAGTCTTCAGTTATTAGTTGCAGGTTGTGGGTTCAGAAATGGTCTGACTCTATGATTCCATTACTATTCCAAGGATACTCGAATTTCTCCGTATCAGCATCAGGCTGATACCTGAAATTCGGGATTGTCAGTTGCCGGATTTTGGATTTATGTGTTCAATTCCCAGGGATTCAATTTAGAATGCTCGGATTTCGGTTTTTATTTCTTTGTTCACAATTTTCCATCCATAAGTTATAGTAAAGGTGGTTATTTCAGAAGATCCTGAAATACCATCAATTCCCAATCAGGGTTAATAAATTGTGAAAGTGTGATAAAGTGCATAGCATGTACGTCAGATTTCTTAAATTTGGGTGATTTTACATACATTAAGATTCCCAATGAATATTTAAATCGATAAACTTTTCCGTATGGAAAGCAAGAAAATAACTGTTAAGCATTACCTGAATAAACGTGCCAAACCAAGGGAATATAAAAAAGAGGTGTTTTATCCCCTTTACATCCAGCTTATTGTGGATGCGAAAAAAGCGCAGATAAAGAGCAGGATCTATGAGCATTTTGAAATATATGAAAGTGAAATTAACAAAATCACTAAAAAAGATAAAGAACTCAACAATCTTATTCTTGGAGGGTATTTCAGTGACAAACAGATTGAAAAGATTTACTCAAACCAGGTCTTTCCGCTGTATCAGTTATTAGATGATGAAATTAATATTATCAGACGGATTATTATCCTGATGAAACCGTTTGAAAATAAAAAATTTACACTGAACAATTTTTCGGTTGAATATGAGAAGCATATCACAGAAATCACAGATATTCTGGATGAAAATATCAAACATGATTATCGCGAAAATCTTAACCGGATCTTCCTGAAAACTGTGGATAATAAAGCGGAGAAACGTGCTTTTAATATCTCAAATTATTTCATTCATTATATAAGCTGGAATTATTCTTTCAGTAATTTTTACGAAACGACATATGAAGTTATTCCAAGTGAATTAAAATATATTGAGAATTATTTTGATGAAGAACTCCGTACAGCAATCAAGGCATATCTTGCATATCATTCTAAAGTAAATATTCTGAAACGATATATGGAAAAAAAGGAGCATGGATTGATTTCAACCCTTTCTTACCTTGACTGGCTGACAGAAATAAAAAGCTTTATTCTGAAGGAATTCACCTCTATTTTCGGAAAAAAGAAAGCCGTCCAGCTGGTCTCTTCTCTCGATAATATTTTGGAAAAAGTGATACACGGAAAATAAAAAATACCTGAAAATATTTCATAGAGCAAACAAAATTGCATTACATTTCATAGGGCTAGCCTCGGCTGGACTTGTTTTAGATTTCGTTCCAAATTTTAATTCTTTTTTTACTTTACCCTAGCTTTAGCTTTATTAATTCATTCAATAAATATCAATCCTGTACTTCTTAAGTTCCTTATCCAGAGCTTTCGCATTTCCTGTTATCTTGTCAAGATGCTTCCAAAATTGTTTACTATGATTTTTATGAATTGTATGAACCAGTTCATGAAGCAAAACATAATCGGTAAGGTGTTTTGGAAGTCTCATAAGATGAAGGCTCAGGTTTATGTTATTCTGATTTGAACAGCTTCCCCATCGCGACCGGTTATTTCGAATGACCACCCTGTTAATATTAAATCCATACATGCGAGCTAATTCTCCGATTCTTGCAGGAAGATATTTTTTTGCTTCCTTTCTCCAGGCTGCCTCAATTCCCCATCGAATTATCTCCTGGATTTTTTTGTCTTTCACATTCCTGGTTTTTGGACAACAGACGATGATTTTCCTGTCCTTAATAATAACTCTTGGATCATGTTCGTCGGTTTTCAGTAACTCCAGAGAATGTTCTAATGTTCTGAAAGAGGTATTCCAATCGAAAATTGTGTAACTGGTTTCCAGAGCTCTGATATTTCTGATTGTCTGACGCAGCCATTGTTCTTTTTCCTCAATGAACTTTTCGGCCCTGGTAAAACTTACAAGGACAGGGATTGTGACCCTTATACCTTCAAAGGGCCGGACAGAAATGGAAAGCCTGCGGGCATTCGGATTTTTCCTGATCTTAATTTCCCCAAAGTCTTTATAATCGATTATTTTTTCTGTCCATCCCATTAAATTCCTGAATTATATTGATTAACCAAAAAAAAATCTTTACCTGACCGGATCAATAGATAACCTAATTTGCTGTATTAGAAAATATTAGAGCGTTTATGAATGTCTGCATCTCGCAAAAAATCTCATTTATGCATTTCTTCAGTTAAGTTACACACCGCCCGATATTATATTATCGTTATATTTGAAATTCTTTTTTTACTAAGCATCATAAAAATATGGAACAAATTAAATACATTTTTTATCTGATCCTTTTTTTTGTTTTTTCCAGTCCGGAATTTTTATCAGGTCAAAAAATCTGGAAACTTGAAGATTGTATCCAGTATGCATTTGATAATAATCTTACGATAAAACAACAGGTCAATGCAACTGAATATAACTCAAATATTCTGAAGCAATCAAAGATTGATCTTGCACCAAACCTGAATGCAGGATCATCCTATGGCGTTTCCTGGGGTCGGGCACTCGACCAGACAACTTATGAATTTACTGATAATCAGCGTATTATGTCCATGAATATGAATGCATCCAGTTCTGTAACACTATTCAGCGGACTTCAGCAACTGAACACTATCAGGCAGAATGAATTTAACCTGATGGCCAGTCTTCAGGATCTTGAGCGGTACAAGAATGATATAGCCCTGGCGATAGCTGCTGCCTATCTGCAGATCCTTTTCAACACTGAATTACTTGGTATTGCTCAAAGCCAGCTGGAAATTACCCAGTTACAGGTTGAAAGGACTCAGAAACTTGTTGATGCCGGGAGTCTCGCCCGCGGGTCTCTTCTTGAGATACAGGCCCTGGCTGCATCTGAAGAGTTGAATGTGATCAATGCCAGAAATCTTCTTGATATATCATACCTCAACCTTACACAGATTCTTGATCTGGATTCGGTCGGTGATTTTGATATCGAAATACCCGAGTTTGGTGATATTGCAGCAGAAGATATCCTGTTATCTATTAATTCTGTTTTCAATGAGGCAGTAACGATCATGCCACAGATCAAGTCTGCTGAATATCAACTGTCCGGTTCAGAAAAAGGATTGAATATAGCCAGGGGGGCCAGGTATCCCAGTCTGAATCTCAGCACTTCTTATAGTACAGGGTATTCGGATATCCGAGAAAGATATAATCCCGCAACAAATGAAATGGAACCCTATCCATTTCCTGATCAGATACAGGATAACAGAAGCACAACTCTTTCACTCGGTTTACGTGTTCCAATTTTCAACGGATGGATGGTCAATACCAACATCAGCAATGCAAAATTAATTGTCATGAATTCCAGGCTTATGCTTGAAACAGAACGAAATAATCTCTACAAAGAAATCCAGCAGGCATATGCGGATGTTATTGCTGCACAAAAAAAATATATTGCCACACAACAGGCCCTGGTTTCCATGGAGGAATCTTTTATGTATACCGAACAGAGATTTGAAGTCGGACTGGTCAATGCTGTTGATTATAATGCTGAAAAGAACAGGCTTACAGCTACGCAATCGGATCTTCTCCAGGCAAAATATGATTATATCTTTAAAATGAAAATCCTGGATTTTTACAGAGGTTTACCATTGAGTCTTAATGAAATATAAAAAATAATAACTAAATAATTTTCCCATAGAGATGAAAACAAAGAAAATTCTAACCTACGTCATTATTGTTGCTGTTGCTTTTATTATCCTGGCAATTGTTGGGAAAAAGGTCGGATGGTTTGGAAAGGAAGAGGTTATCAAGGTTGCCGTTGAAAAATCTGATTACAGGAGTATCATTGAAACCATTACTGCAAACGGAAAGGTACAGCCCGAGATAGAGATCAAGCTCAGCCCGGAGGTATCCGGAGAAATTGTTGAATTGAATGTAAATGAGGGTGATTTTGTAGAACGAGGTAAATTGCTGGTAAAGATCAAACCCGATATTTACATATCAAGCAGAGACCGTACGGAAGCAACCCTGAATTCTGCAAAAGCAAGACTGGCACAGGCAGAAGCACAATTTATACAGAGTGAATTGTCCTACAACAGAAATAAGACATTGTGGGGACAAAGGGCCATTGCTGAATCAGAATATGAGAATGCAGTGGCAAATTATCGCATGGCACAGGCCGAACTAGAATCGGCAAAATATTCTGTAAAAAGTGCTGAAGCATCCCTGAAAGAAGCTGAAGAAAGTCTTATTAAAACTTCTATTTATGCTCCTATAACGGGTACCGTTTCAATGCTGAATGTCGAAAAAGGTGAACGTGTTGTTGGTACATCCATGATGTCCGGAACCGAGCTGATGCGGATTGCCGACCTGAATCGTATGGAAGTGAAAGTTGAAGTGAACGAAAATGATATTGTCCGTGTAAACATGCACGATACAGCTATCATCGAGGTAGATGCTTTCCTGGGCGAAAAATTTAAAGGAATTGTGACTGAGATTGCCAATTCAGCAAATACTACAGGACTGGCAACAGACCAGGTTACCAATTTCGATGTGAAAGTATTCCTGCTCCAGGATTCTTATAAATTTCTTATTGAAAAAGGCTATATCAATCCCTTCAGACCGGGTATGTCCGCTACGGTAGATATTCAGACAGACATAAAAGATAATATCCTGACAGTCCCCATACAGGCTGTTACCACCCGGTCTGATTCTATCGTCGCTGAAGAAACAGAAAAACCCGATCAGGAGGAGGAACAATCCGGAGTCGATGAAACTGACGAGGAAGAACTACGGGAGGTAATTTTCCTGGCCGAGGATGGCAAAGCTGTTATGAAGGTAGTTAAAACAGGTATTCAGGATAACAACTATATTGAAATAACAGAGGGAATTGAACCAGACAAAGAGGTTATTGTTGCACCTTACACAGCCATTACAAATAAGCTGAAAATGGGTAGTTTGATCGAGGTTGTGGATAAAGACAATCTATTCTCCACAAATAAAAGGCAGGGAGACTAGATAAATTGATCTGATTTTATTTAATTAAGCTGCATTTATGGCATTGATACTGAATATTGAAACATCAACAGTCGTATGTTCTGTATCACTTGCCAGGGATGGTGAATTGTTAGGCCTTAAAGAAAGCCGGGATGATAAATCCCATTCTTCCCTTCTTACTGTTTTTATTGAAGATGTTCTATCATCCTGCCACTCCGACATAAACGATCTTGACGCTGTTGCTGTAAGTAAAGGCCCCGGTTCTTATACCGGATTAAGGATTGGTGTATCTGTCGCTAAAGGAATTGCATATGGTACCGGATGCCGGTTTATTGGTATCAATACCTTGCAATCCATGGCTTATGCAGTGGCAAATGATATGTTGTATGGAACTCATTCCGATAATATATTATTATGCCCCATGATTGATGCACGGAGAATGGAAGTCTATGCGGCTTTTTATACTACCAGTAATCAACCCTTTAAAGACATAAGAGCTGAAATCATCTATTCCGGAAGTTTTTCAGATATTCTACAGGATTACATCGTATGGTTTTTTGGAAATGGTTCGTTAAAATGCCGGAATGTTATCCATCACCCGCATGCTAGATTTCTTGACAACATCGAACCATCCGCAAAATCGATGGTTAAGATAGCTGAAAAAGCTTATAATGACCGGCATTTTGAAGATGTGGCTTATTTTGAACCCTTTTACCTGAAGGATTTTATCGCTACCATACCCAGAAAGAATATATTTTCGTAATTGCAGATTTTGTTGAGACGTACCATAGTGTACTTCTGCAAAATTCCATTTCTGGCATGAAAAATGAAGTCTGTGTAATCAATATCAGGTATACATGAAAGGAACTTAATCTGTCATCTGTTGATTAAGAATATATTGAAATTTTTACATGATTAGTGGTAAATGATTAGTAAACAAAATACCGGAGTATTTGCAGACCTGGCAAAGTTTAATGTGTTCATCATTTTACTCTTTTTCCCATTATTTACAGTGATCGGGCAGAACTGTTTTATTCCCGGTGAAGAACTCAGGTACAGTATATATTTTGGCCCAATTAATGCCGGGATTGCTGATGTTAAATTAGTTAAAACTTATTACGGCAGTAATAGAGTCTTTCATTCAAAATTAATCGGCAGATCAACCGGCCTGGCTGATAAGATCTACAAGGTTTATGATACCTATGAATGCTATTTTGATAGTATAAATATTCTTCCTGTGACTTCGATCAGGGATATACGGGAAGGAAGATACCGGAAAAAAAATATCGACTCATATAATCACCAAAGCAATATTATATCCTGCGGGAATAAGGGTGAAATTCAAGCACCCAAGGATATTCGCGATATTATGTCTGCATTTTATTTTTTCAGAAATTATAATTTCACCTCACTCAGAAAGGGAGATATCATTAAGATCGAAATATTTTTTGATGATGAATTAATCACATTTAGACTTTATTTTATTGGCAAAGAGCATATTGAAACAAAAATGGGGGAATTCAACTGCCTGAAATTCATTCCTGAGATTGCCAAAAAAAAGAAAAATGAACAATCTGAAAATATCTCACCTACACCTAAAGATGACATGATACTGTGGATCTCAGACGACCCTAATCATGTTCCAATCCGTGTAAAATTTGATCTTTTTATCGGATCCATCAAGTGTGATCTTATTGGACATCAAGGACTTAAATATTAACGCCTTGTGAGATCAACAAAAAAAGTAATTAATACATAGTCAATTTTGATGGTCCGGGATTTGTAATCCCACCCCCTTCTCCTCCTTCTTTCATAAGAGATGGGAGCCGGGGAGTTAGTATCGCATATAAAGCAGATGATTTATTTATTATTTTTGGGCCAAAATTAATATCAGATCTATGGCAACTACTACAGATTTCAGGAATGGATTGTGTATCGAATATAATAATGATCTCTATACCATTGTACAGTTTCAACATGTGAAACCTGGGAAGGGCCCTGCTTTTGTCAGGACAAAACTTAAAAGCCTGACCACCGGCAAAGTCATCGACAACACCTTCGCTGCTGGAGTCCGGATTAATACGGTCAGGGTTGAAAGAAGGCCTTACCAGTACCTGTACTCTGATGAAGCAGGGTATCATTTCATGCATCTTGAGACATTCGAACAAATCATGCTTGATGAAAAATTTATCGAATCACCCCAATTGATGAAGGAAGGACAGGAAGTTGAAGTTGTCGTCCTTGCAGATAATGAGACTCCCATCTCCTGTGAACTCCCTCCATTTGTAACACTGGAAGTTACTTACACCGAACCGGGCGTTAAAGGAGACACAACATCTTCAACTGCACTTAAATCCGCCACACTTGAGACTGGAGCAGTGGTGAATGTTCCAATATTTATTAATACAGGTGAAAAAATAAAAATTGACACGCGGACCGTTACATATGTCGAACGCGTAAAGGAATAGTAAAAGCTTTTTTAATGAAAAATCTTTACCTTTACTAAGCGTTGAATATATCATGATAGATGGCTAATAAATCATCCTTACAGAGGCTAAAGCTCTACTCCTTTAAACTGAATTCCCTGTTGGAAATCACTCAGGCAATTAATGCCAATCTATCCATTGAGGAATTACTTGACAGGTACCGGGGTATTTTGCAGGATGAATTGAACATAGGTAAAATTGTCATCTATAAACTCAACGAAACCTGGGAAAAGATTCTCGCCTCAGGTATCACAGATGAGGAAACAGCTGAGATTGATATTGAAAGAGATCTGCTGCATTTTAAAGATATCACTTTCGTTACATCCTCCACGATTAAAACCCTTAAGGGACTGGATATTATCATTCCAGTTATTACACAGGATGCGCCTATCGCTTTTGTCCTGATTGGTGATATCGATGAAGAAGGAGAAGGTGTTTCACCGGTTATCAAACATCTGCATTTCATCCAGACAATCTCAAACATTATCATTGTTGCAATTGAGAATATTCGTCTGTTCAATGAGAGCCTGCGCCAGGAGGCTATTAAAAAAGAGCTTGAGCTAGCATCCAGGATGCAAAGCCTGCTAATACCGGATAAGAATAGCCTGCCAAAAAATGATTTTATTCAAATCACTGCTTTTTATCATCCCCACTATGACGTTGGTGGTGATTATTATGATTGCATTGCACTCAATAAAAACGAGGTTGGATTTTGTATCGCAGATGTTTCCGGCAAAGGTATTTCAGCTGCTATACTAATGTCCAATTTTCAGGCTAACCTGCGAGCTCTGTTCACGCATAGCACCTCCCTCGAGAAACTTGTCACAGATTTGAATAACCGCGTTATGCGAAGTGCCAGCGGCGAAAAATTTATCACACTTTTTATAGCTAAATATAACTATACAGATAAGAACCTGGAATATATCAACGCCGGACATAATCCCCCAATCTTATTTGAGAAAAAAAAGAAGAAACTCAGTCTCCTTCACAGCGGTTGTGTGGGTATGGGAATGCTGGATAATATCCCTGTCATCCAGAAGGGATGTTTACTTATTAGTGAACCAACCAAAATGCTCTGCTATACCGATGGACTTGTCGAACTCCTTGATGAAAGCGGAGTTGAAATGGGAACTGCCCGACTGGAAAAACACCTTAGCAATCCCAGGCCAATCGAAAGTAATATAGAGGAGATCATCGTTACTCAAAAAATACTGACGGGCAATAAAGCTATCTTCGATGATATTTCCATACTGGGGATCGAGTTTACTCCGAATTAGTTTCTGAAATAATAATCATTGTATGTCGGTTTCCCAGTCGGGACATCAATTACTACTCTCACTGGATTCATGCTTCAAGTGATCCAGATCAGTTGCCACAAGAATGGCAATAAATCCCCAGAATAGTGCAGAGGCTTTATCTGTGTCGAGGAAATTATTCAGTAATCCATGGATGAGATAAGTTGATAATCCTAATAAAACAGATAGCACAAATGTTTTGACATATCTTGACCGGGCCCTGCGGTAAGCACGTAATCCTGTCAGTACTGCTGCTATAACAATCCATACAAATGTGATGGGCCCGAAAAGACCGGATTCTGCCAGTGGCCCGATATATTCACTGTGAGCATTCCCAACATTTGCAAAATCGGTGCTTATAATCGTTCTTTCACGCGCTATCTGGAAAGGTGCATACTGAAACATATAGGCTCCGGGGCCCCATCCAAATATGGGTTTTTCCTTAAACATCCTCCATGCGCAACTCCATCTGTTCAACCTTTCAAGATTGGACGCATCTGTTGCAACATTTGATATGGATTTTACATGTTCCGAAAGAACCCTGGATGCATCCTGCCTGTTTTGTTCAAGCTTAATAACAATATCATTACGGTATGAATAAATGAACAATGATAATACAACTCCCAGTATCAGCAGAAAAGAAAATCTGACTCTCAGTTTTATGATGAAAAACAATACAACTGCTCCTAACAGACTTACCCATGCTGCCCTGGAATAAGATAAAATCAAAGCTATCAAAAAAATGACAAGAATGAGTATACCCAGAAACCTGTATAATCCCCTGATTTTTTTATCATGAAAAATAAATCCCACTATAACCGGTATCAGAAAGGCAAGGGAGGCACCGTATGCTGTATGGTCATTGAAAAATGGACGGACAACAGAATGGGCTGCACGCTGATTAAAAAAACCATATGTGGACATCTTGACAAGAACAACGAAAATGATGACAAGCATTGGAATAATATAAACCCATATATATTTCCTCATATTCCCATAGGTTTTGAAAAACTGGGCTGCAAGGAAATAAAATGTAAGCACGAACCAGATCCTGGAGAACAGAAATTTAAGGGAGACCAGAAACATGCTGCTTGTGATCGTAGTAATTATAATCCAGATCAGATTAAAATAAATGGCAATACTCACCGGATGATAAAGAATCCTTCGGTCAAAACCCTCCCCCTGGAAATATTTCAATACGATAAGAATCAATACACCAAGCATCATTGGTTCGGTGGGTAAATGGGCATCAAATTCCAGGCCGTATATCAGGCTTGATAATTCTATGGATAAGGGGACACAAAATACAATCAGGAGTAGTATGCGGTCAAGTGAATAGAATGCAAGCAGAACAACCAGGAGAACCCATGGAATGATATTAAGGTAATAGAATTCTATGGATATCAGGAATGCATTCAAAGAAAAGAACAGGAATGAAACCAATAATACCCAGAAAGTTTCTCGCGGGTATGTCTCACTCCTGATCATGCTGATTTGATCCGCTTCATAAAGTTTTCAAAAAACAGGAATGAAAGCACTGCCAGTATAAATGTGGACAATGTGGCAATAATGACAATGACTGATTTCTTGGGATATGCTTTTTTATCGGCTTTAAAGGCTTTATCAAGAATAAATATAGTTGGTAATCTGTTTTCATATTCAGCCTTTACCTGCAGGTACAGGTTTTTTGTATCACTGTATCTTTCAAGTTCATAGTCAAACCGTTCAACAGCATTATATAAATCACTGGAATAATCTCCCAGGAACATTATTTCCTGTTTAATCTCTTTCTTTGCTCTTTCATTATTTTCAAGAATGGCTTTGCCGTAAGCTTCTATCAATCTGTCAATCTGTACTTCATAATATATTACGCCTTTTGTATTGTATTTATACATTTCCCTTTTCAAATAATTGATTTCCTGCTCAATAGAGTCCAATACCTTTTCAAGTAGTTCAACAGCTTTTTGTGCTCTGAGTGTTTTCATTTCCCAGATTGTTGTATCGGCCAGGCAGGCAATATCATTTGCCATATCTGCTGCCTGCTGGGGATCAGCATCCATGACAGAAATAACCATAGAATTAAATTCAGTTCGCTTGATTCTTACATTCGCTTCATAGAATGAATGCAACTTGTATAATGGATGCATTCCTGTTGGCCTTATCCCATAATGTCTCATCAAATCATATTTTTCAATAATCTTATCCCTTATTTTATCAGATTTGAGCACCTGCATAACAGCTTCCACCTGTTCTTCCTCTCCCACAGCCTGAAAATCGAGCTGGTAGTTCATCTGCAACAGTGACTTGGACGTTGAAGCTTCAGAGGTAGGGAACAGAACGACAGTTGATTTAAACCTTGGCGTGATCATTAAAGATGCAATGATGGAAATCACTCCTGCGGCGAAAGTAATGATCAGCAACGGGATCCTTTTTTTCCATATATACACCGCCAGATCGATAGAATCGAAACGATAGGGAGCTTTATCTACATTCATAGTTTGAGATTTAATTTATGAGGACTCACCCCCTGTTCCCCTCTCTCGGGAGAGATGGGGGAACCATAAGAGAGGTGAATCAGAGAAATGTATATATCAATAATTCTTAAAATATTGATTTACAAATCATTAATTATCTTATATACAACGAATCCGAAGGATAATTATTTTATAATGATCAGGAAATAGTTCTTTTTACCTTTCTGGACCAGCAGGTATTTATTATTGATCAGATCCTCTACGGATATTTCCCTGTCAATATCGGGAATTTTTGATTTATTGATAAATAATCCACCACCATCAACCAGTCTTTTTAATTCTCCTTTTGAAGTAAAAATATCTGTATGTGCAGTTAATAATTCCGGCATTTTACAGGGTAAAGTACGCCTCGGGATCTCATATTGTGGTACACCATCAAAAACAGACAAAAAAACATCCTCCCGTATTCCAGCAAGAGATTTTGCTGTAGCTTGTCCGAACAGGATCCCTGAAGCTTTTTCAGCAGCCTGGCAATCATCCTCAGAATGAACCATCATTGTTACTTCCCTGGCAAGCCTCTTCTGCAGAATCCTTTCATGCGGAGCATTTCTATGTTTTACAATCAATTCTTCAACATCATTTTTTGATAATAGTGTAAAGATTTTAACAAATATTTCAGCATCCTCATCTGCCACATTCAGCCAGAACTGATAGAATTTATAAGGGGAGGTCATTTCAGGATCGAGCCACACATTACCTTCTTCAGTCTTACCGAATTTTCCCCCATCTGATTTCGTGATCAGCGGGGAAGTCAGTGCATATGCTTCTCCACCTGTTTTTCTCCGAATGAGCTCGGTACCGGTTACAATATTACCCCACTGGTCTGAGCCTCCCATCTGAAGCCTGCAATTCATGGTCTGATATAAATACAGAAAATCATATCCCTGGACAAGCTGATAGGAGAATTCTGTAAAAGACATCCCGGTACTGCTGTCAGTTCCCAGCCTTGATCTGACAGAATCTTTCGCCATCATGTAGTTCACCGTAATATGCTTTCCTATATCCCTGATAAAATTAAGGAATGAATAATCTTTCATCCAATCATAGTTGTTCACCATGATAGCGGCATTTGGAAGGTCAGGATTAAAGTCGAGGAAATGCGAAAGTTGTTTTTTGATTCGCTCCTGGTTTGCACGCAGTGTTTTTTCATCGAGCAGGTTCCTCTCCTGTGATTTCCCGGAAGGATCGCCTATCATACCCGTTGCGCCGCCAACCAGTGCTACTGGTTTATGTCCTTTCAATTGAAAGTGCTTTAACATCATGATCTGGACAAGATTACCGATATGCAAAGAGCTGGCAGAAGGATCAAAACCGATATAAGCTGTGGTTACCTCTTTTTCAAGCTGTTCCTCAGTGCCGGGCATGATATCGTGGATCATCCCTCTCCATCTTAATTCTTCAACAAAGTTCATAGAAAATAAATTTGGGCAAAGATAAGAATTTCGTGAGTCGTGAGTCGTGAATTGTGAATCGTGAGTTGTGAATCGTGAGTTGTGAATCGTGAGTTGTGAATCGTGAGTTGTGGGTGAAGGGTGGGAGTACTGGGGACTTACCCCCCCTCCTGATTCCCCCACTTTCATGAGAGAGGGGGCCAACCCACCCGTACCGGATGGTACGTTCCTGCCCGTACGGGCAGTTGGGGTGAGTTTTATTTCACCCTTTCACAAAATTTAAAATAATTTACCTGTAAATATCAATTGTGTTTTATTAAAAAACTTCTTAAACCTCATATTCTTTTTCCTCAATATCTTCTATTCTTTCCCGTATCTGGTTGAAATTGAGGAAAGGAAATATAGACGGGGCAAGTTTTGACAACGGCTCATAGAGCAGGGATCCCTGTTTGTGTTCTTCCGGAATAAAAGGAACCCTTTTATCAATATTATTCACCAGAACGAGTATGATACTGATTATAAAAGCCGTTTTTATAATCCCGAATAACATACCTGCCAGTCTGTTCACCCATCCCAGTGCCACTGCTTTCAGAAGTTTGTCGATAGCCCGCGCCAGCAGGTGAACGGCAATCACTATTAACACAAATGTAAGGGCAAACGATATCAGTGATAAATACTGTGTTTGCAGGTTAAGATAACGATAAAGGAGATCGGAGGTTAAACTTGAGAAGTGCACGGCTCCCCATATGCCGAGAAGCAATGCGGCCAGGGTGGCTGCCATAATCACAAATCCCTTTGTGAGTCCCCTGTAAATACTCCAGAGAAAAGTAATAGCAAAGATGGCATCGAAGTAGTTCATGATGGGCGCTAAATTTGTCCTGATAAAGATAGTTTTTTAGAATGGAATATTGGAAGAATGGAATATTGGTTTATTGGTATACTGGTAAACTGGTATATTGGTGGGTGGGGATTTTGGGTGTGAGATCTGGAGGTCTGACTTAAACCGGGCTCAGCAACTTTGCACATCAGTTATACAGATGCCGGTTGGAAACCGTTAGTAACTATCCCCTTTTGACAATCGGGTTTAACTTTTATCATCATTCGTTAACTACTGCCGATTAGCAATCGGCAGAACCTGTACTGGATATTACATGTCCACTACTATCCCAGGAAACTTATATACAACAACCTGGAAACTGTATCTTTCCAAAACCTTTGCACTTAATAAAATAGCCCGGTGAAATTCCGGGCTTTTTATTTACTGCAATCGGTTGTGAAATATACATTTGGGCTGCTGGTTGTATCAATATGAATTCCAATTGGAGGGAAAGGCATTTGCCAAACACACACTTCAAACAAAGTTGGCATATCGGATATATCAAGATCAGGAAAAGGAAGACTAAAAAGATCTTCACCAGGATGTGACAAAGAACCTATTTCTTTATTATGTGAGATATCCAATTTGGTTAATTGATTTCCACCACAATATAAAATTCCTAAAGCCGTATTATTTGAAACATCCAAACTAGTCAATTGATTTTCGATACAATATAACCCTAACATATCAATATTGTTAGAAATATCCAGACTTTTAAGTGGATTTCTACCACAATCCAATATTGTTAAAGCAGTATTAGCTGAAACATCTAGAGTGGTTAATTGGTTAACACTACAACTTAGACTTGATAAAGCAGTATTTTTCGAAACATTCAGACTAGCAAGTGCGTTTCTACTACAATATAAATGTGTTAAAACTTTATTAAATGAAACATCCAATATAGTTAACTGGTTATAACTGCAATGTAAATATGATAAAGTAGAATTATTTGATAGATCCAGACTGGTTATTAGGTTATTGTAGCATGATAACAATTTTAAGTTGGTATTATTGGAAATATCCAGGTTGATCAACTGATTAGTGCTGCAAAATAACTGTTCTAAAAAAATATTTTTCGAACTATTTAATGTAGTTAATAGGTTTTGAGAGCAATTTAAGGATTTCAAGCTAGTATTATGAGAGAAATCCAGAATGGTTAATTTATTGCGATGGCAAAAAAGAGTATCCAACTTTACAAATTTTTCTATACCTGTCATATCTGAAATATCCTGCCGACAAACATTTAAAGATATTACTGCCTCAGCTTCGGTAGCACTAATAATGCTATCTCCATTTGTATCAATTCCTCGTGCTATCAATGCATTTAAAAAGTTATTGTCAGGGATATTAACATCAGGATTTTGTTCATCCCTTTCACATTGATCCAAAAAAACCATAACAAATACAAGTAACAATGCTTTGAGTATTTGTTTCATAATCAATAAGTCCAAGTGTGAATGTACAACAATCATGAAAGGTGAGATACTTAAAATTAAGCATTATTTAATCATTTTTCAATAGGGCATGCAGAAACATATTATTACAGTCAGCCTTGTATCAAATGGGCTTTTTTAATTATTCAACAAACATGGATAGAAATGAAAAATACATCAGGGATTTATTCAAACTTGTGGGTGTAAACAGTAACCGGATCATTGACAGACAGGGTAAGCTGGTCATTCCGCCGGTTCAATTAAAATAGTTACAGTATTATTATAACCGATTAAATAAACAAATGAAACACCTACCCAAACTCACACACAACCAGGAACTTTGAACCGAGAACCAGGAACCATAAAAGCCGGCAGTTGCCGGCTTTTGTTTGTAGCTCCACCAGGACTCGAACCTGGATTTCAAGTTTAGGAAACTCGCGTTCTATCCCTTGAACTATGGAGCCCGGTTCTTGAATTGTGAGTCTTGAGTCGTGAGTCGTGAGTAGAGGGTGTGAGAAATTGGCAAGGGTATAGTTTGCCGTATAAGTTCAAGACGCCAACAGCAGACAAAACCCAACACTCACTCTTATTACCTTCGATTCACGACTCACGACTCGCGCTTTTTTGGCGCACAAATATAACCATATGTTTCTTTCCTGTCAAAGATTTTTTAATTTTGTCGTCTTGTTGGAATGGGTACTATACATCACTACAGGTTATAACATTATTTTATTCATCATTAAAATTTGAATTTCATGGGAAAAGGTGATCCAAAAACACGTAGAGGGAAACTGTTCCGGGGTTCATATGGTAAAACCAGACCGGGTAAAAAGAAAAAGAGAATCATAACAGGGATGAAAGCCCAATCAAAGATTCCGGAACAAAAGGTACAACCTGAACCTGAAAAGGAAACGAAGCCTGTTGAAGCAGTTGAATCTACTTCAACAACAACTGTAGAAGAACAACCCACAGAGGCTGAAACACAGGAAGTTTCGATAGAGGAAGAAACTGTTGCTGAAGCAGCAGACAAGGGAAAAGAAAAAATAACAGAAGAAGTCACTGAACCAGAAGTTCCTGTTGAAGATGTCGTGGAAGAAAAGGTGCCAGAACCTGAAAAAGAAGAAATTAAAGAAACAAAAAAGGAAGTTACACCAAA
>Ga0111176_1085_pt1 | contig 16620 bp, 17 predicted proteins | sample DeeMarSWOR324_28_FD_80229 | JGI IMG/M metagenome (GOLD analysis project Ga0111176, IMG submission 80229) | Bacteroides sp. SM23_62_1 | reverse complement strand
AGGGACGAGCATGAAAAACCTTTACTTATTATAGGTAAAACGGTTATGGGTAAGGGAGCTGTGACAGAGACGGGCGAGAGTTTTGAGCGGCAGGTTTCGACACACGGCATGCCTTTGAGCAGTGCAGGTGGTTCATTCGAAAAAACCGTCCTGAACCTTGGTGGAGACCCTGCCGATCCTTTTACCACCTTCCCTGAGGTGAGAGAATATTTTGACCGTGTTATCGAACAGAAGATTGGTGAAGCAAGGAAGAGGAAGGAAGAGGAGAAACGGTGGGCACAACTCCATCCTCAGCAGGCTGCCAAACTGGATTTCTTCCTCAGTGGCCGGGCACCGGACATAGACTTTTCCCGCATTGTCCATAAAGAGGGTATCGCCACCCGTGCTGCCTCAGGGAATGTGCTGTCTTTCTTTGCCACAGAAATTGAAAATATGATTGTCGCATCGGCTGATCTCTCCAACAGTGATAAGACGGATGGATTTTTGAAGAATACAAAACCGCTGGTGAAAAATGACTTTACCGGAGCGTTTCTCCAGGTAGGGGTTGCGGAATTGACCATGGCTGCCCTGGCAAACGGCATAGCGCTTCATGGCGGGGTGATACCTGTATGCGGGACCTTCTTCGTGTTCTCCGATTATATGAAGCCTGCTGTAAGGCTTGCAGCGTTGATGGAGCTGCCGGTAAAATATGTCTGGACCCATGATGCTTTTCGTGTTGGTGAAGACGGACCGACGCACCAGCCGGTTGAACAGGAAGCGCAGATCAGGCTGATGGAACAGCTCCGTAACCATTCCGGCATGAACAGCTGTCTTGTCCTCCGCCCTGCCGATGCAAGCGAAACAACAGTTGCATGGAAAATGGCACTTGAAAACACGCATTCTCCCACTGCCCTGATCCTGTCCAGGCAAAATATCCAGGATCTTCCGGCCAGTGAAGGATCCACCAGGCTGAAGGATGCCGGACAGGCTGCTAAAGGAGCCTATGTTGTCATCCCTGCAAAAGGTACTCCCGATATCGTGCTGGTGGGTAATGGTTCGGAGGTCTCCACACTCGTTGCAGGAGCCGGTTTGCTGAAAGAACGTAAAAACCTGAATATTCAGGTTGTCTCAGCAATATCGGAAGGATTATTCCGGAACCAGGATAAAACCTACCGGGATAAAGTAATACCACCCGGAGTGCCGGTGCTCGGACTGACCGCCGGCCTTCCATCAAGCCTGAGAGGGCTGACAGGAGAGAAAGGGTTTATCATTGGCCTGGAAACATTCGGTTTCTCAGCTCCATATAAGGTTCTGGATGAACAGTTTGGATTTACTGCGGAGAATGTTTATAACCAGGCGGTGAAGTATTTGGAGGGGTATGAATAGTTCCTGGTTCTCGGTTCCTGGTTCCTGGTGGGTGTGAATTTTGGGTGTGGGGGGTGAGACCAGCGAATACGTCTCACGACTCACGACCATAATCAGCCGCTGCTTCGGAGAGGATCTTCAGTTGCTTTTCATCATTTTCGAAGGCGGTACCTACAACAATTATATCAGCTCCGGCCTCATAGAGCGCTTTGGCCTGTGCAGGAGTCTGTATCCCTCCCCCGACAATCAGGGGTATACTGATGTTTCGTTTTACTTCCGACACAAGGGTTGTCTTTACCGGTTCAAGTGCGCCACTGCCGGCCTCAAGATACAATAACCTGTGACCCAGCATCTCTCCTGCAAGAGCGGTGGCAACGGCAAGGTCAACCTTATCGGCCGGGATTGGTTTGGTATTGCTGATATATTCAACAGAGGTAAGACGGCCATTTTCAACCAGTATATATCCTGTCGGGATGATCTCCAGCCCACTCTTTTTCAGGAGTGGGGCGGCGATCACATGATTGCCGATAAGATATTCAGGATTTCTTCCGGATATGAGACAGAGCAGGAAGATAGCGTCAGCGTTGCCGGAGATTTGGAGAATATTACCTGGGAAAAGAATAACCGGCCTGGTGGTCTCCTGTTTAAGGATCTCGACGGTTTCATGGATGGGCGATGCCACAAGGCTGCCGCCCACAAGTATAAAATCAACAGGGTGCCTGTCTGCCGCCCGGCCAAGACGGCCCAGCGACACCCTGTCGTGCTTGTCGGGATCAACCTGAAGAGCAAACATCTTCCTTTTCTTAACAGTATCCCTTATAACCTCGTAAAGCATGATTCTTTATTTACAACTCCAGACAATAATATAATTATCCAGACTGAAATATTTCAGTTCAAATTTTTCTGATCCTGCATCACTGTTAACCACACCGGCAAGCTGTCCTTCAGGGCCAGGATCAAAACAATCAATAATAATATCTTTCTTGAAGTGAATACCCTGCTTATCACAGATCTTATAAAGTGCTTCCTTGGCACACCAGTGAATATACAGATGATACTTGATTAATTCCGGATCGTCCGTAATTTTTTCGGATTCATGGATAAAACGATCTGCTATTTTACTGATGCGGTGCGACATATGTTCCATATCGATGCCAACCCTTTTGCCTTTACTCATCAGGATGGCAGTCAGTTTGTTGGAATGTGAGATGCTGATGTTAAACGACTTATCTTCCAGATAGGGCTTTCTTTCTGTATTATACATTATCCTTACACTCCTTCCGGTCATTTCGTTTGCCAGGGTACGTACACTGAGCCATTCCAGTTTTCTTTCCGGATTGCGGAATCCTTCAAGTGTTGCCTGTTCCCGTGGGTTCAGGACAAGCTTCGACAGCAGCTCATCATACCCTTCGCTGATCAACCAGATGCCGATAGAACATTGCCCCGGAAGCTTTTTATGAAGGATCACAGCCATAACAAAAATATTGAGTGGATAAAATTCAGAATTTTTATTGAAATTTCCATTCAAAGGTCTCAACAAGATGTTTTATATCCTCCAGAAAAAAATCGATGACCGGTGCCATGGAATCAGCATCCGGCTCAACATTAAAGTATAGTGATCCTCTCAGAAAATGCCTGTTACTGTCGGTCAGGTAAAATTGAACACTGGATGCTGCATCCCCTTTGATCTCATAGAGCAGTCCGAAAACCCTGATTGAATCATTGGTAAAAACAGTCTCCCTGATGGCATCTGCCTTGATCGTATGCTTGTAAGCCAGTGTCCTGCTGTCTTCAATGTATTTGTTGATGTTATTGTCAACAGGCTTATAACTGATATGTATCTTCCCTCCGAACCCTTTAAATTCAATATTGACCCAGCATGGCTCTGCTATTCTCCCCGTATCCGGGACAACTCTGCCATAGACAGGGTACTCAAACCGGTATGGACAGATTGAATCATATATCCTGTAAGCTTTATCGGGGAAATCAATCCTCATATAACCGGGCGGTTTGGGGGTATAATTTCTTTTGCAGAGTGACAGAGAAAGGAGGAGAAGGACAGAGAACAGTTTTATAGCGAAATATATTTTTTTTGTTTTTACTTTTAAGGACTCACCCCCCTGCCTGTACTGCCGTTCCGGCAGGCAGGCTATCCCCCTCTCTCGAGAAAGAGAGGGAATTTTCGGGGTACGTCCGGTAGCATATGTTAAAATATTTTCTTTCAAACCGGTTGCTATTAGCCTTAAATATCATTTTGCAAATTTATTTTCACCTTAATCTGTTTGATACGTCTTTTGTCAATAGATTCGATGGTGAAAGTAAGATCCTTGATGACAATTTTTTCCCCGTATGATGGCATAACTCCTTTCTGTTCCAGGATAAGCCCTGCAAGTGTATCTGCTTCTCCTTTGATCTGATCGAACATATCTGTTGGCTTGTTGATAATTTTAAGAAAATCGTTCAGAAGAACCTTCCCATCAAACAGCCAGGTTCTTTCATCCAGTTGCTCATGGATCGTTTCATCCTCATCCGATTCATCAACGATTTCACCAACAATTTCTTCTATGATATCTTCCAGTGTGATAATCCCGCTGGTACCGCCATATTCATCGACAACGATTGCCATATGGATCTTTTTTGTCTGAAACTCACGCAGGAGGTCATCAATTTTCTTGTTATCCGGAACATAATAAGGTGGACGGATGAGGGTCTGCCAGTTGAACCGGTTTGATTTCTGGAAATGAGGGAGAAGGTCTTTAATATAAAGAATACCCTTAATGTTATCAATATTTTCAGAATATACGGGTATCCTTGAGTAACCTAGTTCAACAAGCATGGGGATAAGTTCCTGCAGTTTGGTCTGGATGTCAATAGTTGCTATATCGATCCGCGGAGTCATAATCTCCCGGACATTGATATTCCCGAATTTCACAATACTTTCCAGGATATTTTTTTCATCTGCTATATCATCAGCCGCCAGCTCCAGGGCCTCAGACAGGTCGTCCATGGATATATTTTGTCTTTTACCCGATAATCTTCTTTTAACTATGGAGGTTGAGAAAATAAGGAAAGATGCTATAGGATAAAACAATTTTTCAAATCCTTTGACAGGATAGATCATGAATAGTGCAAAAGATGTGCTGAACTGGTTGGCATAAAGCTTGGGAAGTATTTCGCCGAATAACAGGAGGATGAAAGTGATGATGATGACCTTAATGATAAATTCAAGCACGGGCGAATCGGTGATATGTACCAGGGAATTCATGACGAATGCCGATAAGATCACGATTCCAATATTTATGAAATTATTGGTTATCAGGATAGTTGCCAGAAGACGCTCAGGTGCTTCGAGCAATCGCAAAATCATCCGTGATCTTTTTGAATCTTTCTCTTCCAGGTAAGATAATTCGGAGGGAGATAGTGAGAAAAATGCAACCTCTGATCCTGATATCAATGCTGATCCGATCAATAATATAAATATGCACAGAAGGGCAATGATCATGCCTGGTGTAACCGGACTAAAGGTGGCATTTATAGCCGACAGAATAATTAATGAGTAAGGATCTGTTTCCAAACCAGGAGAAAAATTTATTGATTAGATCAAAATGGGAGGTCGTCGTCTTCCTCAGGATGAGCATCATTACTGTTAATATCCTCATTGTCAGCCGGCTCTTCCACCTTATCCGTGGTTTGTGGTGCCGCCTGTGCGGCCTGTGTATCCATCGCGGCAGCGTCATCAGGTTTTCTGCCGAGCATTTGCATGTTATCAGCAATAATTTCGGTTGTGTATCTTTTATTGCCATCCCTGTCATCCCAGGAACGGGTTCTGATCCTGCCTTCAATATACAGCTGTGTTCCTTTTTTAACATATCGCTCGGCGATCTCTGCAAGACCTCTCCACAGGACAATATTATGCCATTCCGTAGTCGTGATCCTTTCGCCATTCCTGTTCCTGTATGTCTCACTGGTTGCCAGGGGAAAGGAACAGACAGCAGTTCCACCTTCAAGATACCGGATGTCGGGATCTTTCCCAACATTACCAACGAGTATTACCTTATTGACAGTCATAATTTTTTTCAAAAAGAGGGATTAAAGATACAAAAATTGTCGCAATTGTCGCAATTGTCGCAATTGTCGCAATGTCGTAATTGTCGCAATGTCGTAATTGTCGCAATTGTCGCAATGTCGCAATTGTCGCAATGTTGCAATCTCGCAATTGTCGCAATTGTCGCAATTGTCGCAATGTCGTAATTGTCGCAATGTTGCAATCTCGCAATTGTCGCAATTGTCGCAATTGTCGCAATGTTGCAATCTCTCAATTGTCGCAATGGTTTCAATGGTTGCAGGTGTGGGTTTAGGATTGAGGGTCGCAATGTTCGCAATTGTCGCAAGGTTTCAATTCTGGCTATTATAGCATGATTCAGAGGCGTTTAAATACACAGCCAGTTTGTTTCCTTGATGAAGCGGTCGATTAATCTTGGTAATGGCAGGTCGTTGAGTTTTTTCTGGTGGATCTTCAAATAATTTCCTGTAAGAAGCCGTGCCGGATATCTACCGACAAAGTAAAATCGTGCAAATATGACCTGGTGTGTCAGGATATGTTTCCGGATGGTTGAATATTTCAGGACTTCCGGTCCCGGAGATCCGAAAATGTTTTTCCATCCGGGTGTATCCCTTAGTTTTTGTAATGATGCTGGCTGACCGGTCTCAATCAGGGGGAAGTCATATAATCCTTTCCATATATCCGAGCCATCACGTTTTCTGATTATCATATTATCATTATCCAGGATGATAAAGTAATGAAAATATCTCTTTTTGATTTCCGGTTTTACTTTTTTTACCGGCAGGTCCCGGACGGCATCATAATTATATGCGAAGCACTCTTTCCGGAGGATACAGGCAGGACAGGATGGAGTAACAGGTGTACAATTCAGAGCTCCAAACTCCATCAGGGCCTGGTTGAACAGGCCGGGTTCTTCAGTATCCATTATTTCAAGGGCTTTTTCAAAAAAAGTTTTTGTGCCGGAGGAACGGATACCGAAGACCCTGGAAAGGACCCTGATGACATTTCCGTCAACGACAGGAACCTTTTCACCAAATGCGATCGATGCAACAGCCGCGGCAGTATATGGTCCTATACCCTTCAATTTTATCAGCCCGGCATATGTTGACGGCAGCATACCCCCGCTGTTCATGTTGATATACCTTGCCGTATCGTGCAGATTCCTGGCCCTGGTATAATAGCCAAGTCCCTGCCATATTTTCATTACCTCATCCGGATCAGCCATGGCCAACGATGGCAGATCAGGGAACCGTTTCATGAAGCGATGAAAATATTGTAATCCCTGATCAACCTTTGTTTGCTGAAGAATGACCTCAGAGACCCAGATCGTGTATGGATCTTTTGTTTTTCGCCAGGGAAGGTCGCGCCTGGTCTTCAGATACCAGCGTATAAGTCGTTTACTGATAGTCATCGCAATGAAATGGTTACAATGGTCGCAATAGTCGCAATGGTTACAATGGTCGCAATAGTCGCAAAGGTTACAATGGTTGCAATAGTCACAATGGTTATAATGGTTGCAATAGTCGCAATGGTCGCAGGTGTGGGTTTAGGGTTGAGGGGGTGGGGGTGCTATTGTCCGGTTGGAAACCGGGAATATAGTTCCTGGTTCTCGGTTCCTGGTTCCTGGTGTGAGTGGGTTCAGGGTATGAGTGTGATCGATGGTTACAGGGGTATGAATGTGTCCGGTTGGAAACCAGACTTCACTCCATTACACACTTCCCTGGTTAACGAATTATTCTGTGCTCCCTGCTCCCTGCTCCCTGCTTCTTCCTTAACTCTTTTTAAAAGAAATCATTAAAAATAATGGAATAGTATTTCATTTATAAGGAGAAATCATTTATATTTGCAGTTCAAGTTATGAAATTCACTGTAATTTATTGATAATTAAAGATTTTAAAAATGACTAAAGCAGACATCGTAAACGAGATCTCAAAAAACACCGGGATTGAGAAGGTAACAGTTCAAAAAACTGTTGAAGCCTTTATGGAAACTGTTAAGGATTCCATTGTAAAGGACAAGAATGTATATCTCAGAGGATTTGGCAGTTTTATTGTGAAGAAAAGAGCCAAAAAAACTGCCAGGAATATTTCCAAAAACACCACCATTATTATCCCGGAACACTACATTCCATCTTTCAAGCCTGCTAAATCATTCGTTAACAAGGTTAAGAACAACGTTAAGCGTTAAACTTTTGCTGACCAATTTTAAGGAGAGGAGATACCAAAGATGCCAAGTGGAAAGAAGCGAAAAAGGCATAAGATGGCGACGCACAAGCGGAAAAAACGTTTAAGGAAGAACAGGCATAAAAAGAAGAAGTAGAACGATTTCCTTTACTTATTCATTCAGAAGATTTTATCTTTTCCTGAACCTAGAGAACTACACTGTTCTTTAGGTTTCTTCTGTTTTTATCTATTGCTTGTATTACGACGGTACTGCGATTAAAAGTATTGCATTTGTGAGTAAGGAATCTGAAAAGGAGCTTATTATTGATGCATCTTCCCCTGAAATCTCAATTGCCCTGCTTGAAGACAAACAGCTCGTTGAGCTGAAGAAAGAAAAAAGTGATCCAAAGTATTCGGTAGGTGATATTTATCTGGGCAGGGTGAAGAAAATCATGCCAGGCCTAAATGCGGCTTTTGTCGATATAGGTTATGGTAAGGATGCATTTTTGCATTACCTCGATCTGGGGCCACAGTTTAATTCCCTCAATAAATACCTGAGTCTGGCGCTTTCGCATAAGGGTAGAGTAATACCCATGCATAAATTCAAGCGGGAGCAGGACATTCCCAAAGATGGAAAAATATCTGATATCCTGAAGGCCGGGCAGAATGTTCTTGTCCAGATCGTTAAGGAGCCGATATCCACCAAGGGCCCGAGGTTGAGTTCTGAGGTCTCCCTTGCCGGACGGCACCTTGTGTTAATACCTTTCAGCGATAAGGTTTCCATCTCCCAGAAGATTGAGTCGGATGAAGAGAGAAACAGGTTAAAGCGGTTATTGCTCAGTATCCGTCCCAAAAATTTTGGCACCATTGTCAGGACCGTTGCCGAAGATAAGAAGGTAGCCGTACTTGACAGTGAGCTGAGAGGCCTGGTAAAAAAGTGGGAGATGGCATTTGAGAACCTGCACGGCACTCATCCTCCAAAGCTGGTAATCAGTGAAATAAACCGTACCACTGCCATCGTTAGAGATATTCTCAATGTTTCCTTCAACAGCATATATATCAATGATAAAGCCCTCTTCCTGGAGATGAAAGATTATATTTCCACTATTGCTCCGGAGAAGAAGAAAATTCTCAAATTATTTTCCGGTAGTGAACCGATATTTGAAAAATACGGTATCAATAAGCAGATCAAATTATTGTTTGGCCGGACTGTATCTTTCAAGAACGGTGCCTATATGATCATTGAGCATACAGAAGCGCTGCATGTTATTGACGTTAACTCGGGCAACCGGTCTAAGTCCATGGCTAATCAGGAGACGAATGCCCTGGAAGTGAATCTGGCGGCTGCGAAGGAGATTGCACGTCAGCTGCGTTTGCGCGATATGGGTGGGATCATTGTGGTTGATTTCATCGATATGATTTCCAATGAGCATAAAAATATGCTGTTTGAGAAGATGAAAGAGGCCATGGATGCCGACCGGACAAAGCATAATATACTACCTCTCAGCAAGTTCGGGTTGATGCAGATCACCCGGCAACGTGTCCGGCCGGAAATGAATATTGATGTGTCGGAGAAGTGCCCCTCCTGTGAAGGCACCGGCAAAATCTCACCAAGCATCATGTTTCCTGAGAAACTTATGGAAACAATACGTACTGCTGTTGAACAATTCAAATTGAAAAAGCTGACCATACACGTTCATCCCTTTATAGAAGCCTATCTGAACCGGGGAGTGTTTCCCATTATCAGGAAATGGGGAAAAGAGACAGATTGCAGGATCACTGCCAAACCTGAGACATCACAAAGCCTTTTTGAAATCCGCATGTTTACCTCCGATGGCGAGGAAATCCCTTTATAATTCATTTCCTGGCATTTGCTTTAACCCGTTATTAACACTTCTGTCTTTGAGAGTTTTAAGTGAAAATGGTATTTTTGTATGGACTCACTCTCTGGCCCTCTTTCGAGAGAGAGGGGGAACAGGCGGATGAGACTTGAGAAGGTGAATGATTTAAATATTGATAAAAGGGGTAATGATGTCATGTTGGACTCCCCCCTGATTCCCAAACTACAAAGGCAGGGAGGGGAGAGTCATGGAATCATTATCTTAAGATTATTTAAGTTTTTTTAATAGTAATTTTGAAGGGGAGCATCACACATAATTTACTTAAAATGATGTGTTGCCTTCTTCAGTGGAAGATAAAATCAGTCTATCAAGTATGAAAAAATCATTTCTTGTCCTGTTGCTTCTTATTCTTACCACTGTTATTTTCCGGCTACAATCACAGGTGCTTGACCCGGTAGACTGGGAATTTTCTTATGAACAGACCGGTAACAACCATGTTGATCTTATTTTCATGGCCAGGATAGAAGATAATTGGCACCTGTATTCCCAGGATCTTCCTGAAGGGGGGCCGATCCCTACCTCCTTTACATTTATTGCATCAGATAATTATACACGAGCGGGGGATGTAAAGGAAATAACAAGGCCGGAAGTGAAGCATGATCCAAGCTTTGACCTAGACCTTAAGATGTTCAGTCATGAGGCAGAGTTCAGGCAGACAGTCATGATCATGGCCGAAGGGGCTTTTTCACTTTCCGGCACGATCGAATATATGACCTGTGATGATCAGCGTTGCCTGCCACCGACAGAGGAAGAATTTACTTTTACCCTCGGCGGATCGGAGGGGGTTATTGATCAGCCGTCAGAGGGGCAGCCTCTGCGTACAGCCCCTCAGACACTTACTGTGGACAGTGATGATAAGCCTGTCTCAACCATTGATGATGCGGTAGTTGAATCCATTCCCTCAACCGGTGAAAGCCGGTCGCTCTGGCTGTTTTTCCTCATCTCTTTCCTTGCGGGGCTCGGAGCTATTCTCACACCCTGTGTATACCCCATGGTACCCATGACGATTACATTCTTTATGAGAGGGAGTGAAAACCGTATCAGGGCCATCCTGAAAGGCCTCGTTTTCGGAATCTCTGTCATCCTGATATATACCCTGATAGGTGTTATTGTGGCATTAACGAGTGCAGGTGCCGATGTTGCGAGTCAGCTCAGCACACACTGGATACCCAACATCATTTTCTTTTTGCTCTTCATGGTTTTTGCCGCATCATTCCTCGGGATGTTTGAACTGATCCTTCCGGGAAACTGGGTAAACAGTGCCGATAAGCAGGCAGATAAAGGGGGGTATATTGGAGCTTTTTTTATGGCGCTTACCCTTGTGCTGGTCTCATTTTCCTGTACAGGCCCAATTGTGGGAGCTATCCTTGTTGAATCAGCCGGTGGACTGGCATTCAAGCCCATCCTTGGCATGTTCGGCTTTTCATTTGCCTTTGCCCTTCCCTTTACCCTTCTGTCCATTTTCCCATCCTGGCTGAAGGGCCTCCCGAAGTCGGGCGGATGGATGAATTCAGTGAAGGTAGTGCTGGGCTTTATAGTCCTGGCATTCGGATTTAAGTTCCTGAGTACAATCGATCAGACCTATCATCTTAACATACTAAGCCGGGAGGTATACCTGTCATTATGGATTGTGATCTTTACCATGATGGGCTTTTACCTGCTCGGCAAGCTAAGGCTGGCAAACGACAGCGTCCTGCCGCATATCAGCGTTCCACGCCTCATCCTTGCGATCATCACCTTTTCTTTTGTTGTTTACCTGGTCCCCGGCCTTTTTGGAGCACCACTTACGGGTATCTCAGCACTGATACCACCGAAATCCAGCCAGTCATTTGATCTTACCTACACAATACCGGCCATACCTGCAGGACAGGATAATATGTCTTTGCCAGGCACGGGGAACTGCGGCCCTGCAAAATATTCCGATTTCCTCCATCTGCCCTGGGGACTGCCCGGTTATTTTGATTATGAGGAAGGGATGGCCTGTGCAAAGAAAGAGGGTAAGCCTGTCTTTCTTGATTTCAAGGGGCATGCCTGCAGTAACTGCAAGGAGATGGAAGCAAAGGTCTGGTCAGACCCGGATGTGCTGAGAAGACTCCGTGAAAACTACGTGATCATTGCCCTGTATGTCGATGACAGGACAAAACTTCCTGAAAATGAATGGATAACATCCAGCTTTGACGGGAAGGAAAAGAGGACGATCGGGAAGAAAAACATGGATTTGCAGATCACGAGATTCAATACCAACACACAGCCATATTATGTACTTGTTGACCATGAGGGTTATCCGCTCGTCCCGCCACGGGGGCATGATCTGAATGTACAAAGGTTTGTGGAATGGCTTGATGAAGGGGTGAGAAGGTTTGAGGAGTAATTATCAATACTATTTTATTGAAAAGAATCCACCGGTTTCTGTTAAATAAATTTAAAAGGCTTCCCGCAGATTTACGCAGATTGGACCGCAGATTTCGCAGATTCTATATTTTCAAATTCATATTATCTGCGAAAATCTGCGAGAAATTATGAAATATTTATTCAGGAAATGAAAATATAGTATTCAAAAATACACCTGTCAGCTAATCAAAACTTCCCGAACTTCAACGAGATATTATAACTGAGCCCGTTCAAAGCGTCCACAGGTGTATCAAACAAATTGATTTCTGAAGTATACCTGTAGGATACTCCCAGTGCCAGCCTGAACGACCTTATGACATTCAGTTCAATATCCACCCCCGGTTCGATAACCAAAAATGATGTGGCATCTTCAGCATAATAATTGGGATCATCCCAGTCGGTTGATCCATAGCTTGACATATAAGCAACACCACCCACACCAAACAGTACCGGGGCGGAAATATGAACCGGTATCTTCGGCAGGATAATTGGTTCCAGGACCATTCCGCCATAGCCACCTGTTAAATTAACATTCTGGCTGAGCACATCATTATAATGCATGTCATTGATAAATCCTAGTCCACCAAAGCCAATGGCAATCCAGTGCCCGATGATCCAGGATCCTCTGCCTCCAATAACAATGGCATCCATATTATCGATCTCCGAATACCCGAGGATGAATGCTCCATAGCCACCATGGGACACATGATCTCCAAAAAGGGTAATAACCTCATCGCGCCTTTCCTTGTACTCAAGGTCTTTATCTTCCTGTGCTTTTATCGGGAAAAACAGGAATACGATCAGTATGAACATTAAAATTGCTCTCATAATCAGTCAGATTTATTGTTTTAAAATGTATACTTTATATTAAATGCTATATCCCAGATACTTACCTGGAAAAATTCAAATAGTGACAGTTCAAAGAAGGGCAGGTAGTCCAGTCCTATCTGAACCGGCAGTGCTGGAAAATGATATTCTAATCCGAGGTATCCATCCATTCCTATCAGGGGTGAAAATCTTTTATCGGTACGGTAATACTCCCGGAAGACAAATTTATAGGTATCGGTATAGGTAAATCCCACATGGCCACCATATCCATAGACAAAAAAGAAATCTTCAGAGATTTTCCAGTATGTGGGCCTGAATCTCTCTCTGAGTACGGAGAATTGTATCCCGCCTTTTCTGAAGCTCAGCAGGCCCTCGTATGCAAGATCGGGTTCAAGGAACTGGCGGTAGGTAATTCCCGAACTGACACCTCCCCTGAGCCCGACTGCCTTGTAATAATTCTGAGCATTCAGGGGCAGGCTGAACAGCAGCATAAGAAAGACTAAATTTTTCATTGTGTAGCGTGTATAATTCGACTATTTATTACTATTAATAACTGATCCTGAGCCGCTTATCCGGATGTTAAGATGCGGATTACCTTTATAGAAGATGTTACCGCTTCCTGATATATTGGCATCCAGGAGGTCATAAACAAAAACATACATATCGCCTGATCCTGAGATGTTTGCCGAACAATAGTCCTGTTCCATGTGGAAGGCTTTTATTTTTCCTGATCCTGGAATATCCAGATCCCCTTCTTCACAGACACCCCACAGTTCAATTTCTCCCGATCCTGTGATGAGTGCATCCAGCTCCAGTGCGTCCACATCCCTGAGATCAATCTTTCCTGAACCGGTGAGTTCAACCCTGACCTGGTCAACATAGATCAGGTCCTCACAGTAGATCACGCCCGACCCTTCCAGGCTTATAAAATGTACCGCAGGGGTATGGACAAAGATCTGAACCGGATGGTTGTCACTTGTCCGCAGGCATCGCCTGGTAGAATTATTCAGGACCAGGTTATCATTCCTTATGCCTGTCTTGATGTATGGCAGCAGGTTCTCATCTGCCACCACAAAAGCTTTGTATACCGAATCAATGACGATAATGACATCAAAATCCCCTTCGGAGACAATGCCGCTGAAATGGCTGAATTCTCTTTCCTGGGAAACGATGACCCCATTACCCTTCAGGCAATCCCACCAGTAATCATCACAGGCTGTAATAGCCAGCATCATCATACCTATGACCAGTATTGAAAAAGTGTTAATTTTTTTCATTGTTATATTGTTTTAAAGTAAGCATCTTCCCTTTCATTAATTCCGTGTCTGATGACCGGGTTATATTAAATTTACCAAATAGTCACAGCGTTGGGTATTTCAGATTTACCCCCCTTTGGTTCCCCCCTCTCTCGCCAGGGAAGAGGGCAGGAGGGGTGAGTCTGAATTTAGTTATGACACAATCCCACCTGTTATAAACTACCTGTAACATTTTTTCTTTTGTCCAGTGTTATGATACATTTTCTTGGTGCCGTGATCTCCACACGTTGAGAAGTATTACCTGAACCGACCTGTCCATACAGGCGGAACTCATTGGCTCCCTCGGTGGTCTTTTCAAGCTGGCCAAAATTATCCGGCATCCTGATTGCCACATCAGGATGATAATCTATATCAAGATAATAGGAGGAAGCTGAATTGAATATGATGTAAAGATCAGCATATTCTGAGTTAATATTGATAAAGGAAAAATCACGCCTGACAGAATCAATTTTAAGATCACCGTACCTGGGGGTATAGTTGATTTCTTCATTCATCTTATAGATCCAGATATCGGAAAAATAACTGTCACCAAACAGGTTATTTAACTCTGAGATCGTGTATTTATCCCTGCTCGACTGTGTTTTCAGGATGTCCGCCTGGTAAATCCTTATTTTTGACGATTTGCTTTCAATACTCAGCTGGCCGGCGCTCTTGATCTCGAAATCGGAATAGACAAGATTGATGTTTGCATTATTCAGGTAATTGATAATTCCATTCCCGAAATTCAGGTTAATATTTGACTGCCCCTCGAGCCTATTCACTTTGATATCCCCGTTAGATAAGCTAACCGTCACGGTCCCTTTCAGATCATCAATATAAATATCACCAAATTTATTCGACAGGTTGATGTTGATACTTGATGGCACCATTACTGTATAATTGATCTCCACGTCATTGTTGGAGGGTATGATGTTACCCGAAAGATCCCTGAGATCAGAAAAGAAAGTGTTGTATTTACTGGCAAACCTTGTACTGGCAATGACATAGTAATTGGTACCGGTAAAATCAAAATCAATATTATCCATGATCCTGTCAAGTTTGCTCATGCTGGTCGATCTGACAAACAGGTCGATTTCCACCCTGACAGAATCCTTTTTCCACTGGACCACATGTATCTTCCCGTATTTATTTGAGACATCCAGCCTGGTATCGGGATATACAGGGAAGGAACGGATTATTTTTTTACTTTCCGTATATGTTTGTGTAAAGCCTGCACATCCGATTACCGCCAGTCCGACAAGGAGGACCAGCATCTTCTTAAATTTCATACTCGCTGTTTTCATCTTCTTCACTTTTAGAGGTTTCCTGTAAATATTCCAGCAGGTCTTCCAGTATATCCAGTTTCAATCTGTAATTCTGGATCATTGCCTCGATCACTTCATCATTGGCTATATTGTCGATCAGGTCTTGCTGTAAGGCGGCATAAATACTGTCCAGTTCAGCCAGGTCGTTTTTCAGCTCATTATCCAGGCCGGGATGATCCTTCAGCAGGGGTTCAATTTCTTTTATTTTGTCATCGACCAGCCTGGCATAATAGATCTCAGCTTCATACAGTTCAGGGATATCAACCGACTGAATCCGTTTCTCCCTGTCACCGATCAGTATGTTATGTCTTTGAAGGTATTCCTGTACCAGGAATGATGCGGCAAAGATGATGATGACAGCGGCTGCTCTCCATAATATTGTTTTAATCCGGGGCAGCCTCCGGCTTTTTTGCATCCTGCTGCTGATATCCTTCCAGACCCTGTCGCCCGGATCATACAGGTCGAACTGGTCGCGGTTTTCAGCTATGAACTGCTCTAGCCTGTCTCTTTTCATTTCCATTGGATTTTAATAGTTCTTTAATCTTTTGTTTGGCTCTCAGATACTGGGTTTTGGAAGTGGACTCAGAAATATTCATGATTTCCGATATTTCAGTATGGTCATATCCTTCCAGTGCATACAGGCTGAATACGATCCTGTAGCCATCCGGCAGCTGTTCAACAGCCCTTTGTATCTTCATGACATCCAGATGAATATCTTCATCCCTCACCGTATCCTCTTCTCTCCGGTCCATCTCACCCAGGCTGTCAGGAAAAATAAGCTCCACTTTCCTTTTATTGATTGAATTGATGCATTTGTTAACCACGATCCGTTTCAGCCATGCTCCAAATGATGACTCATACCTGAAGGTGTTCAGTTTCATGAAAGCATCGCAAAATGCTTCCTGCAGCAGATCCTCGGCCTCTTCACGATTATTCATCATACGGTAACAAATATTAAACATAGCTTTTGCATATAGTTTATAAAGCTGAAACTGAGCCTTCTGATTACCGACTTTACTCAATTCAATGATTTCCCTGTGTATGTCCTGATAAACCGGAGCCAATGTCTGAGATGTTTTCAATTTAAAAGACAGATTGAGGAACTATGGGTTGCATTTTGGGGTAATAATTTTTGGAAATATTGTCGCTATCGTTAACAGCTGAGTTGGAGTCGCAAGGTCACAAGGTCGCAATGTCACAAGGTCGCAAGGTCGCAAGGTCACAAGGTCGCAAGGTCGCAAGGTCACAAGGTCGCAAGGTCACAATGTCGCAAGGTCACAAGGTCGCAATGTCACAAAGTCGCAAGGTCAC
>Ga0111176_1084_pt1 | contig 16806 bp, 14 predicted proteins | sample DeeMarSWOR324_28_FD_80229 | JGI IMG/M metagenome (GOLD analysis project Ga0111176, IMG submission 80229) | Bacteroides sp. SM23_62_1 | reverse complement strand
CTCCTGTTCACCGTTCCAATAACCTATTGTGTTCTGTATGCTGCTTTTGAAGATATTGTTGGAACAGATTGATATAATGATAATATAGACATGACAGATATTTTACTCGTCGGGTTTGGCAGTGCTTTAATGATCCTCGGATTGTTGGGTTGTATATTGCCTGTTATACCGGGCCCTCCTTTGAGTTTTATCGGATTGATTGTGCTTCATTTCACAAAGTTTGCTGATTTCAGCTATACTTTTTTTCTCCTCTGGGGATCTGTTGCCATAATAGTTACTGTCCTGGATTATGTTGTACCAATCTGGGGTACGAAAAAATTTGGAGGATCAAAATCGGGCATGTGGGGAGCTGGTATCGGTCTTGTAGTAGGGCTATTTTTTTTCCCTCCGCTTGGAATTATCATTGGTCCCTTTGCCGGTGCTGTGATCGGTGAAGCCATTACTGGTAAAGATACAAAGGCATCCTTCAGGGCAGGTCTGGGATCATTTCTTGGTCTTCTGATGGGTGTAGGAATAAAATTAGCAGCTTCAGTTATGATGACATTCTATTTTATCAGAGAATTTTTCCGGTGAAAATTCGATTCCAATTCTATCCTTCCCTGATCTAGCTCTGATCATAGCCTTTCTTCGAATGAGCTTTGGATACAACCAGATTACGTCCAGCAACAACCTTTCTATTACATTCGTTGATCGCCAGTTCTTCCTGTTCATCATTTTCCATCTCAATAAATCCGAATCCTTTGGAGCGCCCGGTAAATTTATCAGTAATGAGTTTAATACTGACTATATTACCGTATTCCTTGAAAACTTCCTTGAGATCTTCTTCCTTGAGACTATAGGGAATATTACCAACATAAATTGTCATTTTGAAAATGCCGGTTAGTAATTTAATACAAGTTAATAATTTATTCCCAATAAAGTCAAGTAATAAAATGTAAAAATTGAAATAAAAAGTAACGTAAAGTTCAAGGTATCTCCCGTCTACTGTAGCATTCAGGCCATTTTACAAAATCTCTTAATCGCCAAGCGTAGCGACCATAATTGCCTTGATTGTGTGGATCCGGTTTTCAGATTGTTGAAAGACGACTGATATATCCGATTCAAATACATCATCTGTCACTTCCATGGCTTTCAGTCCAAATTTCTTAAAGATATCCTCTCCGACCCTGGTTTCCCTGTTATGAAAAGAGGGCAGGCAATGAAGGAACTTTACTGATGGATTCTCCGTTTGTGCAACTATTTCTTTGTTGATCTGGTATGGTTTCAGCAGATCGATTCGCTGTTCCCATGCATCTTCCGGTTCTCCCATTGATAGCCATACATCTGTATAAAGAAAATCCACTCCCCTGACTGCTTTTTTCAGATCATCGGTAATTGTAAGTCTGGCACCAGTATGTTGTGCAATATCCCTTGCTATATTGACAAGTTTTTCAGAAGGTTGTAATGATGTGGGAGCGGCTGCCCTGAAATCCATACCCATTTTTGCCGCTCCGATAAGGAGAGAATTTCCCATATTGTTCCTGGCATCACCTGAATAGCAGAAGCTGATCTGATTTAATGGTTTATTTGAATATTCCATCATTGTCATAATGTCGGCAAGTACCTGTGTTGGATGAAATTCATCCGTTAAACCATTCCAGACCGGCACGCCTGCATTTAGAGCCAGGATTTCAACAAGGTCCTGGCCAAATCCCCTGTATTCTATTCCATCATACATTCTTCCGAGAACCCGGGCAGTATCTTTCATCGATTCCTTATGCCCGATCTGGGTTCCACTGGGCCCCAGGTAGCTAATCTGTGCTCCCTGGTCAAATGCAGCAACCTCAAAGGCACACCGTGTTCGGGTTGAGGTTTTTTCAAATATTAAAGCAATATTCTTCCCTTTTAGCCTTTGCTCCTCAACACCCTCATACTTTGCTTTTTTAAGCTCAAAAGAAAGATCCAGCAGGAAATTAATCTCTTCTGGTGTGAAATCCAGCAATTTTAAAAAACTTCGGTTTTTAAGGTTTACAGACATATCACTTAGTTTGAAAATGTTATAAAAATCAATCAGATCAGTATCAAAGGTATCTTTTTTAATTTAAATCCATATCAGTCTTCATATTCCATTGTTATTTTCGTACCATACCTTTTATCCTCCAGTTTTTTAGCTTCCGTTATTACACTTTTCCTACCTCCCTGTTTCACAAACTGAAGACATGCTCTTACTTTTGGTGCCATACTGCCCTCTGCAAACTGCCCTTCATTCAGATATCTTAAAGCATCATCATAATTGAGAAATTCTGCAATTTCCTGATCTGGTTTTTTATAATTGAGATATACATAATCAACATCGGTCAGTATATAAAATTCATCTGCTCCGATTCGTGCAGCCATTAAGGCAGATGCAAGGTCTTTATCCACCACTACCTCGGCCGGTCTTACATTGTGCTGGTCATCCATATAAACCGGCACTCCCCCACCTCCTGTAGCAATAACAATCGTACCCTGCCTGGCAAGGAGCTGTATCACTTTTTCATTGATAATCCTGACAGGTGCAGGTGAAGGAACAACCCTTCTCCAGCCTTTTATATCTTTAATCTCCTCTTTAAAGATCCAGCCCTTATCTCTGGCCAGTTTGTCAGCCTCCTCCTTATTATATATTTTCCCAATCCTTTTAACCGGTTCAATAAATGCCGGATCTGTATGATCCACAACTGCCATGGTAACAAGTGTGACCACCTCTTTGCGAATATTGTGTTTATTCAAAACATTCCGCAGCATACGCTCTATCATATATCCAATACCTCCCTGTGAATCTGCGACACATATATCAACAGGCATCTGTGGAATATTATATAATTGTTCACCGGCATCATTCCGCAGGAGGATATTACCCACCTGTGGACCATTACCATGGGTTATTACCAGGTTGTATCCCGATTTGATCAGGAAAATAAGATTCTCCAGCGTATCTGTGGTATTCTGTTCCTGTTGTTCAATTGTCCCCTCCTGGTTATCTCTTAATATGGCATTACCACCAAATGCCACCACCGCTAGCTTTTTCATTTTACTGGTTTTAGCTGATTTGAAAAGAAAAGTAAAACTATGAAATATACTTATGTTATATCACATTTTCTCCCCAAATCTTTAGAATATCCATATCAGATGTGATGGAATCCCAATAATCAAATTATGTTGTTATCTTTACAGGCATTAAGTAAAGTATGCGGTGAATTTCTCATTTCCCAGATACCTGATCTTCAGTTTGATTATCGTCGCTTCTTTTTCCTGCAAAAAGAAACCTCCTGCAGCGAAGTCAGACGAAGGCGTTATTGAATATCGAATCGAATATCTTAACGATAAGGTTGGGAACTTTTCAACAGGTGTCCTTCCCCAGACCATGGTTGTAAAATTTAAAAAGAATAAAGTAAAAAATTCGATCGAGGGAGCCATGGGATTTTTCAGCCTGATAAACATTGCCAATCTGAGTGAGATGACGAACGCAACATATTTGAAATTCGTCGATAAAAAATATGCTTACGAGGGCCAAAAGAACGAAGAACCTTGCTGTATCAAACAATTCGAAGGGATGAAGGTAACGCTAACGGATGAAACAAAAGAAATTATTGGTTTTATAGGGAAGAGAGCTAACATTTCTTTTCCAGATACAAATCAGGATAGTTTTTCCGTTTATTATACAACAGAAATTAAACTGAAAAATCCCAATATCATGAATCCTTATAAGGAAATTCCCGGAGTTCTCCTTGAATTCAGGACCAACCTGGGGCATACGAATATGCTGATGATTGCTGAAAAATACTATCCCGAAAACCTGCCAGATAAAGAATTCCATCTTCCAAGAAATTACAGGAAAGTCACCAAAAATGAAATGGAAAAAATCCTCAATGCATTACTGGAATGACATTGCCTCCCTTTATCAGCAATCTAAACTTATTAAAATCAACAAACTATGATAAATTTTCTTGTCTCATATTCTCATAAACTTTCATACCACTGACCCTTATTATACTCGCTATGTGAAGGGCAGCACAACTGGTTTCCTGATTCTTTGGTAATAATATTGAAAAACTTCATATCCTTTTATATTATTTCATTCTGATTCAATTAATTTTGCATAATCATCTTTCATGGATGATAATCAAGTGATCATCTGAGAATATGCCCAAAAAAGAAGAACAAATAAACAGTACTGCCACCGTTACCACGAAGGAAAGGATTAAAACTATTCTGGGTATCTTTTTAATTCTTTTTTCCCTGTACAATTTTGTCATTTTTATCTCTTTCCTCTTTACATGGAAAGTGGATCAGAGTTTCAACTGGTCAGCTGTTTTTTCAGGACCCGAGGTCACGGTTGAAAACTGGGGAGGCAAATTTGGTGCGTGGTTTTCTAATTTATTCATTAACAAATGGTTTGGAATATCTTCACTGTGCCTTCCTTTCATCATTTTAATTGCAGGTTTCATGTTGTTAAGAATAAGATTGCTTCCTCTTGGCAAGTTAATAAGGTCCGGATTGATAGCCACCATTTTGTTTTCGGTTATTTTAGGTTTTATTTTCGGTGACACAGGTGGTTATCTTGGAAGTGGATTAGGTGGAGGGCACGGGTATTTCCTGAGCAGGTGGTTAATATCTTTTCTTGGCATAACAGGTACAGCTTTTTTACTGTTTATCCTGCTTTTTGCACTGATAATCTTTACATCCGGCAAATCATTAAGCTGGATGAAATCCATGTTTAAAAAACATCCAAAAGATGATTTTTATCCCGGATCAGAACCTGTTGCGGAAAAAGTCAGAACAGCTGAGGAATCTGACGATTTTATTGAATCAAAAAGTCCTGATGGTCTTTTAGACTTTAAAACCAAATCTGTTGCTGAGGGTGAGAATCCGGAAGATATATCTATAAACCATCACATGGGCGGAGATGGTGTTGAAATGACTGTGGAACAGAAGAAAGATACTGACCCATTCGTTGGTACAACAGATCCGGAACGTATTGAAAATTTCGATCCGACACTCGATCTTTCCGGATATAAATTTCCACCACTGGATCTCCTGACAGATTACAAATCCGAAAATTCCGTTGTAAGTGATGAAGAGTTAATTAACAATAAGAACAACATTGTTGAAACGCTGGGAAACTACAAAATCCAGATCGATAAAATCAAGGCTACCATAGGTCCTACTGTTACACTCTATGAAATAGTTCCGGCCCCGGGCGTCAGGATATCCAGAATAAAGAACCTTGAGGATGATATTGCCTTAAGCCTTTCTGCCCTGGGAATCAGGATTATAGCTCCAATCCCGGGACGTGGCACCATTGGCATTGAAGTACCAAACAGCAAACCTGAGATTGTTTCAATGAGATCTATAATAGGATCCCGTTCCTTTCAGGAATCAAAATTTGAACTGGCTATAGGACTAGGGAAAACCATATCAAATGACACATTCATCATTGATCTCACCAAAATGCCTCATCTGCTTATCGCCGGTGCAACAGGGCAGGGTAAATCTGTAGGTTTGAATACCATCATTGCCTCCATCCTCTATAAGAAACATCCAGCCCAGGTTAAATTTATAATGGTTGATCCAAAAAAAGTTGAACTTTCACTATACAACAAAATTGAAAAGCATTACCTGGCTAAGCTGCCCGATGCTCCTGAACCTATCATCACAGATACCAAACAGGTTGTCAGGACTTTACATTCACTGATTGCAGAAATGGAAGATCGCTATAACCTGATGAGAAGTGCGAAAGTCAGAGATATCAAAGAATATAATGCCAAATTTATCATACGCAGGCTCAATCCGAAGGAAGGACACCGATATTTGCCATACATTATTTTGATTGTTGACGAATTTGCCGATCTGATTATGACTGCCGGGCGTGAAATTGAAATGCCTCTGGCAAGGCTTGCTCAGCTGGCAAGAGCGATTGGAATACACCTTGTTATTGCTACCCAACGACCCAGCGTGAATATCATTACCGGGGCGATAAAAGCAAACTTCCCGGCACGAATTGCTTTCCGGGTCATCTCAATGATGGATTCACGAACAATCCTTGACAGCCCGGGAGCTAACCAGCTGGTAGGTAGGGGAGATATGCTTGTCTCTACCGGCAGCGATCTTCTCAGACTTCAATGTGCATTTGTTGATACACCAGAGATCGAGAAAATAACTGATTTTATTCATTCACAACAGTCCTATCCCTCCGCACATATACTGCCTGAAATTGAGGATGATACCAGTGGTGAACTGGACGATTTTGATCCCGATGCAAAAGATGAATTATTTGATAAAGCAGCCCGTTTAATTGTTGAATTTCAGCAGGGATCAACCTCATTAATACAGCGTAAATTTTCTATCGGATATAACCGTGCCGGCAGGATCATCGATCAGCTTGAGGCCGCAGGCATCGTCGGACCATATGAAGGCAGTAAAGCACGGCAGGTTTTAATTAAAGATATGATAACATTGGAACAGATTTTGAACAGTGATATCTCAGAGGAATAAATCTGCTGTTATGAAGTCAATCTTATTCATCGTCTGCTGCCTTGGCACATGTTGTACATGGACAATCGCCCAGCAGGATCCGGCTGCAAAAGAAATACTGGATAAGTTTGCTGAAAAGGCCCAGTCATCCTACCCAATGAAAATCGCGTTTGAATATGTGTACGAGTCCTTAATAGATAAAGAAACCTTTACTGATTCCGGTGAACTTATTATTGATGGCAATAAATATCACCTCCTTATAAATGAATCTGAGATTTTTTGCGATGGTGAAACATTATGGAACCATGTTGTTTCAGCCGGAGAGGTATACGTCAGCAATCCTGAAAATGCAGGGGCAACTGATGAATTTTTCCTGAATAATCCTGAAAATCTGTTTTCTTTCTATGATGATGATTTTAAATACAGATTAACAGGTGAAATCAGTTATATGGATGAGGAATATTACCAGGTTGACCTGTTCCCAAAAGACCTTAATAAAACCTATCATACTATCAACATGTTGATCAACAAAAAAGATTATCGGCTTTATTCACTGGGAATGCGGGGAAAACAGGGTGTTAATCATACCATTATTATTCTTAAATACAATCCAAACTATAAAGTCCGCAAAGATGAATTCATTTTCGATTCAACCAGATATCCCGAAGTCGAAATTATTGATACCCGCCTTTAAATTCATTGCATTGCTGAATCAACGATGGGTATAGATAAATTGTTACATTGTTAAATTGTCAAATTGTTACATTGTTAAGTTTTATTGTTTAACCAATCAACAATTCAACCATTTAATTATATAAGCATTCTTATTCTGCTGTCGGATATTCAACCCTCACATGATAGATATTAACCAGTTTTGAAACAAGGATTTCCTTGATTTCAGTGATATCCCTGAATGTGATTTGGGCATTGTCAAACTGTCCCAGCCTGATCTGCTCATCAATGATATAATGAACCAGCTCCCTCAGGCTGTTCTCATCTTTTACTTTGAGGCTTCTCGAGGAGGCTTCAACCGAATCTGCCATCATCACAACGGCAGTTTCCTTCGAAAATGGCTTGGGTCCCGGATAAGTAAAACGGCTCATGTCGGCCTCCTCACCGGGATGCTTTTTCAGGAATGAGCGATAGAAGTATTGAACAATTGTGGTTCCATGATGTGTTCTTATAAAATCTATGATAGGTTGAGGGAGGTTATGTTTTTTAGCAATTTCTACTCCTTTTTGAACGTGGCCAATAATAATTTCTGCGCTTTTTTCAAATTCAATATCATCATGAGGATTATAATCGGCGGTTTGATTTTCTATAAAATATTGAGGACTGGTCATTTTGCCAATGTCGTGATACAGTGCTCCAGTTCTTATCAATAAAGCATTTCCCCCAATCTTATAGATAACCTCTTCCGCAAGGTTGGCTACCTGCATACTATGTTGAAAAGTCCCGGGTGCCTTTTCAGCCAGCTTTCGTAACAGGGGCTGATTGGAATCAGCAAGTTCGAATAATGTAGATTCTGATAAAAAGCCAAATGTTTTTTCAAATATGAAGATCAACGGATAAGAGGTTAATACCAGTAATCCGTTCCCTCCAAACCAGAGAAAAGATTTATAGTCAATATTAGCAAGTTTTCCTTCCTGAATCACTGAAAAGGCAAAATATACCGTGGAATATGTTATGACCATAATAACCGCTGTCTGAAAAAGAATTCCACGCCTGTATGAATTGGTAAGGCTAAAAATGGCAACAATACCGGCTATGATATTCAGAAAAACAAATTCGAAACCATTTGGAGCCCAGAAGCCAATAATAAGTATGGTAAGCAGATGAACAAACATTGCAAGCCTGGAATCAAAAAATGTTCTGACGATGATTGGAACAATCGCGAAGGGCAGAATATATATACTGAAAACCCCGTATCTTACGATAAAACTTGACAGGGTGGCAGTTAACAGGATCATTAATAAAACAAAAGTCGTATGCCTGTGATTTTGAAGAATTGCAGGTCTGAAGTTGTATAAAAAAAGGTAAAGAACAACCATTGAAATTACAGCAAGTAAAATTTTCCCTAATGTATTCACATTGATCCTGTCCGATAAACCAAGATTCATCTCATATTCCGTTTTCAGAGACTCCAGTATCCTGAACTTTTCTTCCGTTACAAGTTCACCTCTTGAAATAATTCGTTCACCGGACTGTATCATACCTTTTGTTAAAGACAGTTGTCCGATCATTTCTGCCCTGGCCCTGTTGCTTGTCTCTTCATCATAGATCAGGTTTGGGATCAGGAATTCATTTATATTCATACTCCTGAAGAATTCCCGGTCAACCTTATCAGGTATACTATCAGCTATGGCATCAACCTTGTTAATGACGTATTCATAAGCTGATCTGGGGGTAAATATCTCCGACAAATCACGTTCCTCAGCATACTGATCCTTTATGATTACGATTGTCTGATCCGGATTATTTACCCGGTTAAGTATCTCATCATTCTGAACAATACCTTTTGTAAAAACAAATTTTATCACTCCCTGAGCAAAATCAAGATATTGTCTTTTCTTGATCGTATCATATTGTTTAATACTTTCGTTGCCGGCAGCATCCAGATTAGCCTGAATCAGCACCTGCCACTGGTTATCAAATGATACATTGAATCGTCCCAGCTGATTATCTACGATTATCTGGTCAAATCTGAAATATGGTTTAAATCCTCTGAGTATACTGTCTCTTTCGGCAGTTATCTCATTGTCATATTTATATATTGGGAAATCAAATGGTGCAATATACTCATCGTGCTGCCACGGTTTTCCTTTCTGATATTCATATCTGAATTTACCATGCCAGGGAAAAAGCAATATAATTATCAGACCACTTAGTGCAAAAAGAGAGATCGTAACAATCTGTCTGAAATAATTTATGATAAATGTTAGAATATTCTTCATCGGATTCGGATCAAAAACAGGGACAAAATTAGAAAAATCGTAACTCGAAACAAACGAATATTCAAATAGAAGCGAAATAACGAAAATAGGTATGTTTTGATTCTCGGTAGTTCGACCTTGTTTCAATTCTCAACATTTAGATCTTCGAGTTTGTTTTCCTTCTCTTTTCGGGTTTCAAATCTGCCTATTGATTGTATATTTCCAGCAAATCAATAACTTTAAGCAAAAATTACATTATCATGATCGTTGTAAGTACTGAGACTGTTAGTGGTAAAGTAATAAAGGAAACTCTTGGAATAGCCCGTGGGAGTACTGTCAGGGCAAGAAATATCGGAAGGGATATATTCGCCGGTTTGAAAAATCTTGTTGGTGGTGAAATTTCGGAGTATACAAAACTCCTTGCAGATGCCAGAGAAGAGGCCATTGCCAGAATGATCAGAGATGCAGAAAGGCTCGGGGCAGATGCCGTAGTTAACTTAAGATTTACCACTTCGATGGTAATGCAGGGGTGTTCCGAGATTATGGCTTATGGCACAGCTGTCAAACTACAGTAGTATTAAACCACAATTTAATATACAACCTCGTGTATTCCTATAGTGGTTTCGTCAAAGTATTTATTGTCCTACTGGTAATTATAATCATTTACCTGATAATCAAACGTATACAGGATAAAAGAAAAGAGGATTTTGAAGACAGGGACAACTAGGCGCAGGAGAAATGGCTGGATATTCGATGTGATAGAGCTGATAATTGGCTTACTAAATAAAACCGAAAATCGAGTATCGAAATCTCATATATCGAATCGTCTCAAATTCAAACCCACACCCCTCACCCACACTTCCGCCCCCTTAGGGGCGAAATTTTATCTAACCCAGGAACCATATGTCATACACATATCCCTATCCCAGGCCGGCAGTAACAGTTGATTGTCTGATTACACGTATTTTTGAGGGTCAGAAACAATGCCTTCTAATCCGCAGAAAGCGTGATCCATTCCGTTATCAATGGGCTTTACCGGGTGGTTTTGTAAATATTAATGAAAAACTTATCGACGCCGCCAGACGTGAATTATTGGAAGAGACCGGATTAAAGATTACCCACCTCGAGCAATTCCACACTTTTGATGAACCAGGGCGTGATCCCAGAGGAAGGACTATTTCTGTTGTATATACAGGATACATTGATAATGCTCATTCTGAGGTCAGAGCATCCTCGGATGCCTCAGAAGCAAAATGGTTTTATCTCCATGAATTACCTGAACTTGCTTTTGACCATCATGATATTATTGAACTCGCAAAAAAAAATAATCGCATTTAATTTTAAAGACTGACAGATATTTATCCCTGGTCATATTGTCTCAATAATGGTAGGGTTGCATTGGTCGCAGGGTCGTATTGGTAATAAGGGTAACAGAGTCATATGGGGCCTGAAGTATACCATTTTTATAAATATCCGGTCATTATTCATAGGTTTTTCAATCCATATAAAACAAGCTGTTACCATTGTGACACTTACGACAGCGAAGTATGCTACTTTCAGAACAATACCTGACATTATTACATTCAAAGACCTAAAGAGATTTCTTAAACCGTCCGGGACGGCATGCAAAAGTACTCAGCTAGCCCTGACTTTGATGATGAGAGACGTATGTTTTTATTATCTTTGCACATTTAAAACCTGTGAAGTTAAACTATATAACTGGCTAACAATATTTTCTGAATTCTTCTATAATGAATAATTACACCCTGAATCATCTTCGGGAGCTGGAGTCTGAATCCATTACAGTCATCCGTGAAGTTGCCGCCCAATTTGAAAAACCGGTTTTACTTTTTTCCGGGGGAAAAGATTCAATCGTTATGTTTTTCCTGGCACGGAAAGCGTTTCATCCGGCCCATGTTCCATTTCCCCTTCTTCATATCGATACAGGACATAATTTCCCTGAAACGCTTGAGTTCAGGGATCAGCTTATGATGAAGACCGGTGCAACCTGTATTGCACGGTATGTGCAGGATACTATCGACCAGGGAAAGGTAAAGGAAGAGACCGGTTATAATGCCAGCAGAAATGTCCTGCAAACTGTAACACTACTGGATGCCATTGAGGAATTCAAATTTGATGCAGCAATGGGTGGTGGCAGACGCGATGAGGAAAAAGCACGCGCCAAGGAACGGTTCTTCTCTCACCGTGATGAATTCGGACAATGGGATCCAAAAAACCAGAGACCCGAACTCTGGAACCTATTTAACGGCAGAAAAAGAATGGGAGAGCACTTCAGGGTTTTCCCACTGAGTAACTGGACAGAAATGGACGTATGGCAATACATTTATATGGAAGATGTAGAAATTCCAGACCTTTATTTTACACATAGACGGAACGTATTTTACAGGGATGGAGTCTGGCTTGCCGATGCACCCTTTATGCTTAAAAAACCGAGCGAAAAAGTTATTGATAAAGATGTCCGGTGCAGAACCATTGGTGATATTACCTGTACCGGTTTAACGCTTTCAAAAGCACTGACGCTGGAAGAAATTATCCTGGAGGTCGCTGCCACCAGGATTACAGAACGAGGAGGCAGGTATGATGATAAACGCTCGGAAGCGGCAATGGAGGATCGGAAAAAAGAAGGATATTTCTAAAGTACAATCGAAAATGACTAAGACAAAAGACTTCCAGCGAGGTTACCTGAATATGGAGTTGCTTCGTTTTACGACTGCCGGTAGTGTCGATGACGGTAAAAGCACCCTGATCGGAAGATTGTTATATGACAGCAAGGCTATCTTTGAAGATCAGATGGAAGCCATTGAAAGGGCAAGTATCCAGAAAGGTGAAGAAAGGGTAAACCTTGCTCTTCTGACCGACGGTCTGAGGGCAGAGCGGGAACAGGGAATCACCATCGATGTGGCATACAGGTATTTTGCCACGCCAAAAAGAAAGTTTATTATTGCTGATACCCCCGGTCATGTGCAATATACAAGAAACATGGTTACAGGCGCTTCCACTGCCAATGTTGCTATTATCCTGGTGGATGCCCGCAATGGTGTCCTGGAACAGACTATCAGGCATGCCTATATTGCCTCCTTACTAAGGATCCCCCACGTTGTGGTTTGTGTCAACAAGATGGATCTGGTAAAGTACGACGAACAGGTTTTCTCGGATATTCAGATGCGGTTCAAAGAATTATCTGTAAAACTTGATATTCAGGATCTCAGATTTATACCTATCAGTGCATTACATGGGGATAATGTGGTTGAAAGATCTAACAAAATGAACTGGTATGATGGACCTACATTGATGTATTTGCTTGAAAATATACATATCAGAAGTGATATTAATTATATTGATTGCAGGTTTCCTGTGCAGTATGTGATTCGTCCGCAAAGTGATGAATTTCATGATTACCGCGGATATGCCGGCCGGCTGGCAAGTGGTACAATCAGTATCGGTGACAGAATCCTGGTTCTTCCATCCGGCATGACCTCAAAAATCAAATCCATCGATGTTATGAAGGAAAAACCTGATCACGCATTTGCACCACAGTCAGTCGTACTGACCCTTGAGGACGACATTGATATAAGCAGGGGGGATATGTTTGTCAAAGAGAATAAAATGCCGGAGACTGGCCAGGATATTGAGATGATGGTGTGTTGGCTGAACGAAAATCCAATGGTCATGAATGGCAAGTATGCCATCAAACATACAACCAATGATGCACGGTGCATGATCAAGGAAATGCCTTACAAAATCAACATCAACACACTTGAACAGAACGAAAAAGACAAAAACCTGGGATTAAATGAGATCGCCCGGATCAAAATACGTACTACCAAACCTCTCTTTTACGATTCCTACCGCAGGAACAGGATCACAGGCAGTATCATACTCATTGATGAGGGTACCAATAATACCGTTGGGGCAGGCATGATAATATAATAGCAAACCAGGCTGCCCTGGCAGCCTGGTTTGCTATTATATTACCATCCCGGGTTTTGCACCAATTCCGGAGATATATCCGTTTCCCGCTGGGGAATTGCAACAAGCGTTCTGTAATTATCATAATTCACAGGATCGGTACTGAAATCCCTGTTGATCAATGATCGCTGATTCCTCCACATATCCCAGCTACGATGGCCTTCGGCAAAAAGCTCTTTCCTCCTTTCATTCAGGATATTATCCAGTGTAAGGGTAGTATATGGATTGGGTACCGTTAATCTTTTCGCCCGCAGGTCATTAATGTATTGCATAGCTTTCGTTTGATCGGCATCATGAAAAGCCGCCTCAGATGCAATCAAATAAACTTCAGCCATTCTTATAACTTTGGCATTATTCACATATAGGTTCCCCTCCCGTCCGGGGTATTTATTTGAGTAATAGCCCCTGCCAAAACCCTGGTCATTGACTTTCTGTGAGGTCATTAACGACCGTATATCTGTATTAAATGAAATCAACCATGTAGCAAATTCATTTGTCAGGGAAAATTCCCCATATCCATCAGGGTCAGAGTAATAACCGATTGAATTTCGCTGTGCATTATATTGCACGCTTGTTGCTACTTCAAAGAGGAATTCAGGTTGGGAGACATTTTCCCACATATCATAATATTCAGTTATTTCAGCAAGCCTGTAACCTGATGAACCTGCATTGGAAATAACATCTTCAGCTGTTGACAGAGCCTGTGCATAATTGCCCAGGTATAATAATGTCCTGGCTTTCAGTGCTTTTACAGCCCATATATTAATCAATCCATAACTCATGGTAATATCCGGAGCCGGATCCAGTTTTTCTATTGCCCCGTCAAAATCGGCAAGAATAAAATCATAGGTTTCCTGTAATGTGTTTCTGACAGGTTTGTAATCTATTTCAAATACACGATCAGCAATGGGTATACCGCTGTCCGGTGAATCCATGGTTACACCATCATGCAGCGCAGTGGGTAACTGGCAGAACATCCTGGCAAGGTCAAAATGACACAGGGCTCTTAAACCATAGAGTTGACCTATAAGATCATCATATTGATCTTCTTCCCCTATTTCAACGGTAACATTGATTGCAACACTTAGGACATCATTAATCCTACCGATTGAGACATATGGTGCACTCCAGAAATTCTCAGCATAGGTGGAATTTTTATCATACTGGTACCGTGCAACCGGTGATATCTGGTTAGCATTCAGTGCCGCGTTAAAGGTCATATCATCTCCCCTGAGATCGCCAAGTGGAATGAAATCACCCGAATAATAATCGAAAGAATTCAGGCGGTCATATACCCCGTTTACTGCTGTATGCAGGTCTTCTACTGTCTGAATGGCTTCCTGTGCCGGTAAAGCGGATGACGGCATCTGATCGAGGAAATTCTCGCATGATGCAGCTGTCAGTGTAACAATGATAATGATCAGCAGATAAAGTTTATTTCTCATTGTAGTAATATTTTATTTTTTTGATTATCAGAAACCAAGTTGAATACCCATGGATATTACCCTCGTCGGAGGTGTGTCAACGGTGCGAAAACCATTCAGCGGCACCTCAGGATCAATACCTTTGGATTTAGCCCACATGGCCAGGTTGGTACCCCTGACATATAGCCGGATATTATCACACCATATTTTTTCCGCTGCCACTGAAGGGAGACTATAGGATAAGGAGACTTCTTTCAGTCTTATATGGTCGGTGGAAAGGATATGTCTTGATGACCATAGATCGGGTCGGTTCGGATCATAATAGTTGGGCCTAGGATTATCAACCTGATCACCAGGTTGCGTCCAATAGTTGCCTTCAACATCCTTGGCCAGGTTCAAAATCCCGTCACGATATCCATCATGGTGAGAAAAATAACCGGGATAATCGAAAAGGTTACCACCAAAGGAATAGGTTACCAGGACATCCAGATCAAATCCTTTAAAGCTGAAGGTATTACTTAAACCGCCGATAAGATCAGGATAGGCTTTGGCAACAATTGATCTTTCTGCTTCACTATGGTTTCTCGTCCTGTTAGCCGGTGTATCGGGCTGTTCAGGATCAATCAGGAAATAACCATATCCTGTTGCAGGATCAACACCAACCCAGGTAGGAAGATAAAAAGAATACAGATCTTTATTGACACTATAAAGGTAGAGGGAAAAAGCTCCGAGCACGATATCTTCATCATTAGGGAGCTCCTTCACTATGGACTTTTGGGTGGATAATGTAAAATCGGTTCTCCATTTAAAATCTGATGTAGCCGGCAGATTAACTGAGTGTAATTCGAAATCGAACCCACTGTTGCTCAGCTTACCAACATTCTGCCATGTCGATGCAAATCCTGTGAGGTAGGATACAGGTACATCAAGAAGTAATCCTTCTGTAAGTTTATCATAATATTCGGCAATAAAACTGAACCTTTCAAAGATGGTTAATTCAAGACCGGCATTCATATTGTTACTCTTTTCCCATCCAAGATCCTTATTACCCGGTCCGGCAATATACATGATGCTGTTTTCACCATATCCCCCTGCAAAGTTATAGAGTGCCAGATGGGTATAATATCCGGGAGGCAGATTACCATTCGTACCATATGAAATTCTCAGTTTTCCATCACTTAGCCAGCCTGCGTTTGTGAGAAAATTCTCATTGGCAAACCGCCAGGCCACGGAACCGGACCAGAATGCAGCATACCGGTTATCTTCTCCCAGTTTGGATGATCCGTCAGCCCTGATGCTTCCCGTCAGATAGTATTTGTCGGCTATTGTATATGTGACGTTTGACAGGTATGAAAGGAGACTTACACCGGATAAAAAAGAAGATGTCTGATAAGGTTGACCGTTTGCCAGTTCAAATAATTTCTCATTTGAATACTGGTTTGCAGATGCCATAACATCCTGAAAACTTTTCTTCGATGCCTCAAAACCTGCCAGTACGCTGATATTATGGATACCGGATACCTTGTTATAGGTCAGGATATTTGATGTTGTGATATCCACATTGGTAGGAACTTCACGATAGCCCAGGCCACCCAGTACTTCACCATCGATTGAGCTGGGGCTCCAGTATTCAAAATTCTGCGCTTGTACCCAGTCGAGCGCCACGGTGGATTTAAGAAACAGGTCGGGTGTGAAATTGATCTGTAACATTCCATTGGTAAGGCTCCGGTATGTTTTTGTATCAATAAATTGCATTTTCCCATTCAGCAGATCTTCAGCATGCCCGTTTCCAAGGAAAGTTGCTTCGGGATAAGTATTACCGTTTGCATCATACTCAGGTGCCGTAGGATTTGAGCCAAAGAGTATACCCAGAGGAGAGGATATTCCTATACCTTCTGCCTGGTTTGACTGATCACGGTATCCGGTCTGCATGGTATAGGAAAGCATTTGATTCAATCCAATGCTTA
>Ga0111176_1083_pt1 | contig 16816 bp, 7 predicted proteins | sample DeeMarSWOR324_28_FD_80229 | JGI IMG/M metagenome (GOLD analysis project Ga0111176, IMG submission 80229) | Bacteroides sp. SM23_62_1 | reverse complement strand
TGCTGTTAAAGACAAGTGGTAGAAGCAGTCCGTTCTGTATGGCTATATACAGGGCTGACAGAATTTGTGGCACTACGTGCGATGGAGTAACAAAATTAATATTATGGCATCCAATGGATTGGAGGCTAAGCATCATATCTGCAAGTTCTTTATCAGTAACTTTATGTCCCCGGCCCTGGTGAGAGATATCATAATTCTGGCAGAAATTACATCCCAGGTTACAATGAGTAAAAAAAATCGTACCTGATCCATGATATCCTACAAGGGGGGCCTCTTCGCCGAAGTGGGGCATAAAACTTGAAACGAAAGCGTATTCGCCGGTCTTACAAATACCGGTTTCACCTGATAAACGATCTACATTACATCCTCTCGGGCAGAGGGTACAGCTTTTCAGCTTATCCCTGAGGATTCTGATTCTTTCCTTTAAAGTGCCATTGTTGTATGTTTTAACATAAACTGGTTCCATTGGTATAAAAGTAAAAAGTAAAAAGTAAAAAGTAAAAAATAGATCCGGTGAAATAATTACTTTCGGTATAGCCTTTTCAGCCAGCGAACTTGAGTTTACACTATTTAAAAATCTTTTTAATGATTTAAATTTGGAAAAATATTTATTGAATGATATCTAAAGAGAAAATAGAAAAGCTGATCTGTGAGAAAATAGAACTCGAAGAACAATTAGGTGATCAAGCTGGTGGAAGCGGACATTTGAGTTTTGTTGAATATGATCTTGAATGGATAGGAAAACCTCAAAAAACCGAAGAGGGATATGTTGTTGAATACAGATATACCCTGGTGATATCTACCGAGTTTACGATATATCCGGACAATCCACCATACACATATCCGAAGTCAGGAACAATAATTATCAAAACCGAATAATTACCACTATCTCCATTATGTTGTCATACCCTGTACCCGACCATATTCTTCATCCCATCACACCCAAACCAGACACTTTCTCATAACTGAGAACCGAAAACTACAAAAGTCGGTCCTCGGCCGGCTTTTGTTGACCTACCAGGGTTCGAACCTGGACTCTTCAGATCCAAAATCTGACGTGTTGCCAATTACACCATAGGTCAATCCCTAAAAAGTGGTGCAAAGGTACGAAAAAATGAAATAATTATCACCCGGATAAAAGGTACAATCCCCTGTCTTATTCTGAGATTTTGATATCGCCTTCCTTAGTGATTAAAGTTTTTCCTGCTGCATCACGCACCTGAGAGTAAGACCAGTTATTTATATCATCAAGGAAGTACTTTGTGTTATTATGGAGATGGATATATTTCCCTTCAGGAACCCTGACAATAATGTCAGTTTCAGGTGCCCTCCATTTATGTATTTTTGACCGTGAAAAGTAAGGATCAATAATAAGTGTTTTGCCATCCTGCGTATAACGGTACGAGGTATTTTCTGCATTAATTATAGCCTGTACCCTTGATCTGCCCTGTGATCTTTTTTTCACGATTACTTCAAATTGTCTTATATCAGAAGACTCGATATCAAGATTGATCTTACCATAAATCCTGGTTTCATCTGAAAGGATATGCCAATCATCGTTGTCATTCCTGTACCACTCCTCACGGAACCCTTCAATGCCCGGATTATTGTTCATCATCAGCCTGAGGGTGTCAGAGTCAAATGGCTCAAGATATTCCGTCTCACTTTTATGACCACTGGTTGCAAAGTCACTTCCTTCATAGACAAATAATGTTACCAGGCAAATGATACTTAACAACCATAAAACAAGGCCGGTTAAACCTATTGCCCTGTCATTGGCTTTAAACCTGAATATAAGTTTGATGCCACCATATATGAGAGCAATAATTGGTATTGCAATCGTCATGAACAGGGCAAAACTGAACAGGGTTATTGCTCCTGGATCTGCAAGAAACTGAAACATTTCTCCCAGGGGGTGGATATGAAATGGTGGCCATATCTCAATGGGGAACAATGCATTCCTGAAAAAGAAAACCGAAGTTAGTCCCATAATTGCCGTAATGCCGGCTATAATAAAGGCTATCCCGATGATGATCAGGAGGACCTTTAAGAATACCAGTATGATCTGACCAATAACATGAAATATTTCCCCTAATACGCTTTTTGTCTTCTTATACTCTTTGGATTGCTGTACCCTTTTTACATTTTCTTTAACAGTTTCATATTCCTCCTTCACAGTTTTCTCAATATTCGAGACAGTTACCTTTTCTCCCCGCATTTCAAGTTTCTGTGCGGCAGTTTCTGCTTTCGGGACAACAATCCATAGTATGATATAAATGATCGGAATGACCTGGATTGGGAAAGTAAGTATAACAAGTAACAACCTGATGATCCAGATCTCTATCCCGAAATAAGCTGCAAGCCCGGCTGCAACTCCACCAAGTATGGCATTTTCAGGATCACGGTATAACCTCCTGTGTCGTTTCCTGCTATATTCTTCTTTGCCGGTTTCAGTATCCGCACCCATCGTCTCTGCATCATAGAAATCCTCCGGCCTGCCCATGATAGCAATGACCTCATTCACATCTTTTAACGTGATAACCTGTTTCTTGTCACTAACTTTAGATTGAAAAATTTCAGCTATTCGTGATTCAATGTCTGATATGATCTCGTTACCTTCTTCCATATCACGGAATCTCGAAATGATAGAATCCAGATAATTCTTTAATTCCTGGTAAGCATCCTCATCCAGATTGAATACAATTCCGCTTAAATTGATTTTTACTGTTTTTTTCATGATTTTATTTTATGATTTATTTTTTGCTGATGATCTAGTATTGATGGAATTTACTGCCTCAATAAGTTCATTCCACGATTTATGTAGTTCTTTAAGGAATTCCCTTCCATTGTCAGTCAGTGCATAATATTTCCTGGGTGGACCCTGGGAGGATTCTTCCCAGCGGTAACTGAGAAGTCCGGCATTTTTTTGCCTTGTGAGCAGCGGGTATAAGGTGCCCTCTACAACAATTAACCTGGACTTTTTCAGCTCATTAATGATGTCCGTGGCATATGCATCGTTTTTCGAAAGAATCGAAAGAATACAATATTCCAGGACTCCTTTCCGCATTTGTGCCTGTATATTTTCCACATTCATAATATTGATCGTTTAAGAATTGATATTAAAATTGATTTCTATATACATATCTATTTAAAAGGAGAATATTCTGTTTGGAATAATGGAATAATGGAATACTGAAATAATGAAAAGCATAAAACATAAGTTGGATTATGCGCAGAAGTCAGATTTTTACCTTCGTTCTCTTCGGATTTGTTTGAAGCCGGAATAATATGAATATGATTATTTCCAAGGTTTTTGGTTGAATCATTTTGTTCTGAATCCCCGAATTCGCCAGCAAGGATGAATGGATCTTTTGCAGATACCCCTGCTGTCCGATTTGATCCAGCCGGCGTTGAATAACTATTATTTAAATGTGATTTCCTGGTCCCTTGCCCTGCTATTACAGTGATGAGGGCAAGTATAAACAGAATAATCACAATGAATTTCAATTCCGAAAGTACTATGGTTTTAAATATACTATTCATTGCCTACAATAATACAATGCAAAGATATAAAATAAAATTAATACTATGCAATACATAATACTAAAATTTTAGAAAATTTTTTTATTTTTTCAATTAAATAATTGATAATCAACATATATATTAATAAGAATTAATTACATTTTTTTCCTGAATAACATTATTTTAAAGATTTAGACTGTAAAGCAGAGATCATCCATTTTGAAACACCAGTGAGTTTGTGGTTCTGTATTCTGCAATTCGCACCTTCTTGTACTCTACACTATACCTCAACCTCAGCCTTCTTACAAGAATTGAAAGTCATATCATCATTACTTCTATCATATATAAGGATTATCTGTAAATTTGATCAGATAAGTATATGGTATTGTAAATATATCTTCATGAACATTGAGGGTATTCTTTTAAAAATGGTCTCAGAACATGCGGTCCCTGTAGAGTATCATTTACCTGTTGGTGGACAGCTGGTTTATATGAATGATCTAATTGGGAAAAAAATTGATGTACAGTACCTCAATGAAATTCATTGTATTAAATGTGGAAGGTTAACGAAAACTTCATTTGCTCAGGGGTACTGTTATCCATGTTTCACAAGTGCCCCGGAAACATCAGAATGTGTTCTGAGACCTGAATTATGCCGGGCACATGAAGGCATTTCAAGAGATATGACATGGTCTGAAGAACACTGTTTACAGGAACATATTGTTTATCTTGCCATCACAAGCGGACTAAAAGTTGGAGTCACACGAATATCACAGGTTCCTACCAGGTGGATTGATCAGGGAGCTGTTGAGGTTATCCGCCTGGCGAAGACTCCAAACAGATATACGGCAGGTATCATGGAGGTTGCCCTTAAAGAATTCATAAATGATAAAACAAACTGGAGAAATATGATTACCGGTAAAATTACTGGTGACATTGATCTGATTCAGGAAAAGGGCAGAATCGAAGAAATGATACCTTCAGATTTGAGGGATTTTATTGATGATGATGATGAGGTAATACATATAAAATACCCTGCACCTCATTATCCTGAAAAGGTAAAAAGTCTGATTCTTGATAAAACATCAACATTCTCAAGTATTTTAAGGGGAATAAAAGGGCAATACCTGATTTTTGATAATGATACAGTATTTAATATAAGAAATCACAGCGGATACCTTGTCCGAATACTTTTTAAGTTATTTTGGCAGGTTAAGTAAAGTCAACACCGGGCTGCCATCGAGAGTGAGTTTACCATCTATGGGAATTTGCGTTAGAATCTGCGAATATCTGTAAGAACTTTATTACTTTTCCTCTGTAAAAAGTTTAAATTTGTTTTCATTAATCAACAAATTTAAATTTTTCAGCAGGGAACTTCCATGAATTTTTGCATGAGTCTTTATGTAGTTTTTCATGAAAAAACTTCATGTCCGTTTATTGATCATTTCCGATAAATAATTATTTTACCTGGAAGGGAATAATTATTGGAAGAATAACCTCAAACACATATTTTTCAATGAAATCATTCATCATTTGCATTCTTTCATATTTTATACTAACAGGTCTTTCATTTCATGCCATTGGGCAGATGGATGAAACAGAGCTACAAAAATTGCTTGATCAGTATTTAAAATCAGGTGATCCGGGCATATACTCGAAAATATCGGAAGCAGCTCCGGGTTCGAAATATGACCGTTTTTGTCAGGCATATAAACTGCTGGATGTTGATAATCAAAAAGGAATATCGCTCTCGCGTGTCCTGGTCAGCGATTTTCCGGATTTTCCGGAAGCTTTCTTTGCTCTTGGGACCTTTATGATTAACGGATCAAAAGAGTACAGTGAAGCAGTTTTGAATCTGGATACGGCCATTCAATTAAAACCGGAATTTATAATGGCCTGGTTTAACCGGGGTATTGGCAAAATAAATGCGAAAGAATATGAAAAAGCAAGAAGTGATTTTAACAGGGTTATCGAACTGGACAGGGGCAATGCATCTGCATATATAATGAGAGCTGTGGCAAACAATTTTTTAGGGGATTTAGAGAAATTAATCCCTGATATTGAGATTGCACTTCAGATGGATCCTTATATCATTTCTTCTTTATATTATGTACAGGTCAGACAAACTATTGATAAAGCTGTTGAACTTGCACCGGAAAATGCAAATCTTTTTTATGCCAGGGGTTATGCAAATTTAAATAATGGCTATTACCGGCTGGCTTTAAATGATTTTGTTAGGGCTCTGGAGCTTGTACCGGGAAGTTCAGAATTTTATAAATTGTCGGGAGCAAGCAAAATTTATCTGAAGGATGGGCCGGGAGCTGCCTCGGATCTTAAAGTAGCAATGGGTATCAATCCCGATGATCCGGAGATTTATTATTTTATGGGTCTGCTTGCCAATGATGTACAGGAGCAACCTGAAATGGGATATGAATATCTGAGTCAGGCTATTGAATTAAATCCATGGGATCCGGTGAATTATTATGAAAGGGCATGGTCGTCTTATGATCTTTTGGATTATGAGGCTGCCATGGAAGATGTTAAAAAAGCTATTGAGCTGGATAACAGGAATGGTGATTTCTATACACTCCGGGCGATGATAGGCCTGTTTGGAGAACTCGAATCAGGATTTGACTATTGTGAAGATTTCAGGAAAGCAGAAGAGCTTGGAACAGTATATAAACTGAGTAAATATATTAAGAAATATTGTAAGGAATAACGAAGTCTACCCGTCCACAAGTCTTCAGGTCTACAAGTCCACAAGCCTTCAAGTTTACAGGGGAACATTAGAATCAATTCCAGGTGTATTGGAATGTGTCCGGTTAACAACCGGACTTTTCTGCTTCATCCCTGGTGAGTATAACTGCCGATTGACAATCGGCAGCAACTTTAAAATTTTTAAGCTTGCTCTCAAATCCACAAGAAATCCGTAACTATTATACAAACAAATTGCTCATACTCACACCAACCTTGAACCTTGAACCGAGAACCATTCCCTCCATGCTCTCTGCTCCCTGTCATTTCCCATCTTCAAAAAATCCTGCCAGTTGCACCTGCTAGTCCCTATGTTCAAATAAAAAATTCAACATTTCCTGTAAATTTCTCCAAAATCATTTAAACGGGGGTTGATTTGTATTGGTTAATGTTTTATCTTACAAGGTTGAAATAAATCCATTCCAGGATCTATTATGGATTTCATTAATTTCCTTATTTGATAAGGTTACAAATCATATTGATTATACTCCCTGATCATCGGTGTAAAGAATTCCTCTGAGGGACAGTTCTCTCAGAAATATATAGTCCGTTTAATCCAATCATATCAAAATAAAAATATCATGAGATCACTGATTAATCATTTTAATAAAGACATTAAAGCTGTTTTCGTAACCGGATTGTTCATCCTGTTCAGTTCTGCCGGATTTACGCAACTTAACGGAACCTATAAGATCGGGCCAGCCGATTCACTGGATGCTGATTTTCATTCATTTGCCGAAGTAGCTGATACATTAAATGCTACATCAGGAATTGATGGCCCGGTTGTATTTAATGTACTTCCGGGAGAGTATAAGGAAGTCCATATTGTACTGAAAGAAATTATTGGCGCAAGTGGGACAAACACCATAACTTTTCAGGGTTCGACAGGTGATTCAACGGATGCCAAACTTACTTATACCTATCCAAACGATGCTAATCAAAAATACATGATCATGCTTGACAGTACAGACTATGTCACTTTTAAGCATCTTACTTTTGATGCAACGGGTGGTGATTACCATTATGGACGAGTATTTAACCTGACAAATGGTGCAAATAATAACAAGTTCCTGAATAATGTATTCTACGGAAAGCCACGGGATTATTATGATGATTGTACAATAATATTTGTTTACAATACCCTTGACGAAGACAATGTTTTCGAGTATAATGAATTCAATTCAGGAGAGGAAGCGATAAAGCTGGATGCCCCCTCAGGGATGTTTGAAAGTGGTACTGTTATCCGCTATAATATTTTCAATGATCAGCTTCACGCTGCTATCCAATTACATGACCAGGATGCTGCCATTATTAATAATAACATCATTCATAATTCAAATTCGGGTAAACGGGGAATATATTTAGATAATGTTGATAATGATTTCCAGGTTCTGAATAATGATATTCAAATGAATAACCCATCAGAAGCAATCTACCTGTACAATTGTGACGGAGGAGCTACATTAAAAGGATTGGTTGCTAATAATTTCCTTTCTTTACCCGGAACGGTCAGCACTAGTGAAGGATTATCACTAAATGGTTGTGATTATGTCCAGATATATCATAATAGTGTTTATCTATATAATGCATGGGATGAAAATACAAAGGCATTTTATCAGACAGGTGGAGGAAACCTGTATATACAGAACAATATCTTTGCGAATTTAAATGGTGGCTACGCTTATTACATTAACAGTACAGGAGCGATTGCTGAATCTGATTACAATAATTATTATGCAGTTGCAAAATATTTGGCATACTGGGGTGGGAATAAATTGGATCTTGCTGCATTAGCCATCAGTTCCGGGGATAATAATTCAATATCCACACATCCTGTCTTTATTTCCGGGGATGATTTACATACCACAAATTTTCATATGAGTAATAAAGGAACTGATTTAAGTTCTGTTGTTCCTGAGGATATTGATGGCGAGTCCCGTTCATCAACACCGGATCTGGGTGCCGATGAATTTGATACACCAACTGGTGCCGCCCTTTCAGGAACAATTACAATTGGCCCTGGCCAGACTTATACAACCATTTCAGGTGCTGTATCTGAAATGAATAATTACGGAATCAGTTCATCAGTTATATTTAATATTCTGGATGATGGATCACCTTATAATGAAAGATTTACAATATTACCCGTTACCGGTGCTGATGTATCCAATACCGTTACTTTTCAACCTGATCCATCAAATACTCAGGATGTTGTCATTTCATATGACGCAGGCTCAGAAAGTGAAACTGTTAATCTATTAAGAGCCAGCTATATTACAATTAAGAATCTGTCAATTGCAGCTGTAAACACCATAAATTCTGATGTGGTTAGGCTTGGTGGTTATACACATCACGACAGTATAATTGGTTGCACTGTTAACAGTATTGGTACTAGGACTGGACATGCTGCGATTATGAGTACTTATGCTTTTTTGGATAATATCTATATTGTTGGGAATGAAATTTTTGACGGCTATAGTGGAATTTTCCTGGAAGGAGCGAGTGACAGACGTTTTACAAATATCATGATATCTGGTAATAGGATCGAAAGTGCCTATAATAGGGGTATTGCCCTGTATTATTGCGAGTCACCAATTGTTACAGATAATATAGTTGAAACGGGAGCATCTACTTACTATTACTGGGGTATAGAACTTTACAGATGCCGGTATAATTATATAATAACAGGTAATATTGTTAGTAATTATGAAGGCGAAGGTGGAATCTACGCCAATGATAATGAAGGCACGGCAGGAAATGTGGGTTTAATAGCCAATAATTTTGTCAATATAGATGGAAACGGGGATACAGAGGCTACTGGTATTCGTACAAATAGTACAGATTATGTCAACATTTACTTTAATACAGGCAGGATCGGTCAGACCAACACAAATTCATCGTCTGATGCATTTCAAAATAACAGCGGCTCATTCGTTAATCTCCGAAATAATATCTTTTGCTGTTTTGGGTCAGGGCGAGCATTTAATTCGAATAACAGCACTGCAATAGAAAGCAGTGATTATAATTGCTTTTTTGCAAGAACTAAATATGTGGCATACTGGATTAACACCAACATAGCCACCTTCGAAGATTATCAGGTTGTCAGCACTAAAGATGCTCATTCTGTGTTTGCCAATCCTGTTTTCCTTGCATCTGATGATTTGCATTCAAACAGCTCTGTGCTTGATGGTGCAGGTGTGGCCCTGGCAGGATTGACTGATGATATTGATGGAGATCTGAGGGATGATCCACCTGATATTGGAGCGGATGAATTCACTTCAACACTAACCCCTATGGCTGGTATATATACTATTGGAGGAACCTCCCCGGATTTCACAACAATCAAATCTGCATTTGACAGCTTAATGATAAAAGGAATTTCAGAGCCGGTCACACTGAATATCAGGTCTGGACAATACAATGAATTTATAGGTAATATTTATAAAATAACCGGAACAAATTCCAGTGACACAATAGTATTACAATCGGAGACAGGTAATCCTGAGGATGTAACGATATATTATTCTACAAATGATAATGCCGGAACCATGTTTTCATTGCAAAGTGTTGATTACTTCACGATCCGTGACCTGACAATTTCTGCTACCGGGACAAGTGCCGGAAGACCAGTTGGAGTAATGGGTACAAGCAAGAATTTGCAACTCATTAACAACATCCTGGTTTCTGCACATAACAACTGGAGCAATTTATGGATCGGGGAATGTATTACTGACAAAATACTGATAAAAGACAATAAATTCACAAAAGGGAATCATGCCATTTATTTTAGTGGAGATCAAAACGTACGGTCAACCAATACAAGGATAATAGGAAACAGTTGTTCAGGTCATTCAAACAGAGGTATTTACCTGGAATATCATACTGCACCGAAAGTTATACATAATACCATTAACAACACTACGGCCAGCTCTTTCACCGGAATTCAACTGAACAATTGTTATGCATCATTAGAAGTTTCAGCTAATTCCATTACAAGCAATAATTCACAATATGGTATTGCAATACACAACTGTGAAGCAGTTGATCCATTTTATGGGCTTCTGACAAATAATATAATTTGGATTGGAGGTAGTTCATATGCCAACGGGCTTTATATAAATAACAGTGACCGTATGTATTTCTATCATAATAGTGTCAATATTACAAGTACTTATTATGATTATACTTATGGCCTGTATTCAGAAAACAACAACAATGAGATTGAACTTAAAAATAATGTTATTGCTCATTTCGGAGCTGGGCGGGCGTTATATATTGAAGATGGTGTTGATATTACAAATTCTGACTATAATAATTTTTATTCAAAAAGCACCAGCAAGTTTATCCGCGTCGGATCAACTGATTATACTGACCTGGTTTCTTATGTAACTGCCAGTGGAAAAGATGCACATAGCATATCCGTTGATCCCTTATTTTATTCAACAACCGACCTGCATTCTGAGGAGGCTGGATTATTCCAGGCTGGAACACCACTCGCCGATGTTCCTGTTGACATTGACAGTGTGGCTCGCACTCCCGGAAATCCTGATATCGGTGCTTACGAATTTACCTGTGGAACGCCGGAATGGAATGTTGTTGTAATCCCGACATGCCTGGGAGATACAACAACATATATTGATATTTCGACGAATATTGCGAGAGGATCAACATTCAGCTGGGATTTTGATTTTGATGGGGATTATGAACCGGACGAGATTAACAAACAGACAAATGATACCCTTTCGTTTTATTTTGATGCAGCAGGAGAGTATACGACCTATCTCCATGTATTACAAATTGCCGGGTGTAATGATTTTACAACAATAAATGTAACTGTAAGCGATCTGCCTTCACTTGATATAACAACCAAAGGTGCGTATTGCGGCAGAGATGATGGTGAAGCAAGTGTGGAAGTGACAGGAGGGACATCTCCGTATGATTATTTCTGGTCGACCGGGGAAACGGATACAGCCATTACCGGACTTGCCCTGGGAACCTATACCCTGGCAGTAAGCGATGCTAATGGCTGTACCACAACAGAAGAATTTACTATCGGAGATGCCATGCAGGTTGTCGTTACCCAGATAAAACAATCAACATGTGGAATTCCGGATGGTGCTGCATTTGTAACAGTCACAGGAGGTTATGAACCTTATTCTTATGTGTGGTCAAACGGAGAAACATCGGATACAAACAAAACGCTGTCAACAGGGAAACATTATGTGAATGTTATTGATGACAGTCTCTGCTACGCACAGGGATATATCAATATTGAAAGTGACGGATCGGGGCCCCAGGTGGCACTTGAAAAGGTCACCCACAATCTGTGTTATGGCGAGAAAAATGGTGTGATTGACATCAGTGTGTCGGGAGGAGTTGGGCCATACAGCATATTATGGTCCAACGGTGCAACAGACGATTCAATTTATAACCTTGCATCGGGAATCTATGATGTTCTGGTTACTGCAGCCGATGGTTGTATGGGGGCAGGCAGCTTTCAGGTTACACAACCATCTAAAATAACCATCTCAACTGTTGTTGAGGATGCAAGCTGTGCTGGATCCGACGGGAAGGCTGTGGCTGTTGTCAGCGGTGGAACCAAACCTTATGCCTATATGTGGTCGACAGGTGGAATTTATGAGATAGAAGAGGGTCTGGCTGCCGGTGTTTATTCAATTACTATTACTGACGGGAGAGGATGCCAGGAGGTGAAACCGGTTATTGTCAATAACGTTGGAGGACCTGTTGTGACGATTAACAGTATAACGGGAGCAAGCTGCTCAAATCCGACCGATGGGGCTATTGATATAAACGTTTCAGGAGGTTCTACCCCATATGTTTCCTATCTGTGGTCACCTGGTGGACAAATTACTCCCGACATATCCGGATTGTCGCCAGGATCATATGTGGTTAAGGTAACCGACCAGGCTGAGTGCGTTGGTGTAAATACTGCCGAGGTAAAACAGGCTGTACCGGAAGTGAATCCAATCTGCCTTGTTACGGTTGATACCGTGACAGGTAAAAACATGGTGGTCTGGGAAAAACAGGATATCACAGATGTTGATTATTATGTGATCTATCGTGAGACCAACCTGAAGGGCATTTATCAGCCTGTCGGGATCAGGCCTGTTAATAGCCTTAGTTACTTTATCGATACAATTGCAGATCCGACCATACGCTCGTGGAGGTATAAGCTTTCCGTTGTGGATGAATGCGGTGTGGAATCCGAACTAAGTGAACATCACAAAACCATGCACCTGACAATCAATGTCGGGCTGGATGATAAGATAAACCTTATCTGGGATCATTATGAAGGCTTTGATGTAAATACGTATGATGTATGGAGATATTCTGCTTCAGCAGGCTGGGAGAAACTACAAAGCATGCCGGCAAATCTTACATCCTATACGGATGTTAATCCACCGTTGGAAGATCTGACCTATTATATTGAAGTTTTGCATCCTACGGGCTGTACTTCAACCAAAGCCGGAACTTTGAATTCCTCAAAATCTAACAGGCAGAGCCGGCTGAAAGGAGGTACCGGTTTACCGGACCTGTTATTGAAGAAATATAACCTGTCAATTTATCCGAATCCTGGTTCAGGCCTGTTTAATCTGTCAGTGGACAATCTCTCCTCTGAAAATGTGACTTTAAAGGTCTTTGATATTACAGGAAAGCTTGTGTATATTAATGAGTTCAACAATCGCAGCAACAGATTTGAAACGACTATTGACCTTTCAGGTTATGCTGATGGTATATATCATGTTCAACTAAAGATGAATAAAGCTTTGTTTCACAGGGTTTTAATAAAAGAATAGGAAGTAATACTTTAAGAAAGGGCTGTCCTGTAATTTAAAATGGGGCAGCCTTTTTATATATTTACTAATTCTGCAATTGGCTATAACTTTCCCGCCTTTACACTTCCTCAGCCTTAGCCTGCTTCTCTTTACACTCAACCTATTTGCTTGTCTGTCTGTCCCTGATTTGGCAATCAGGGATTAACTTTCTCCCTGCCTTCAATACACTACATGCTATACCCATTCTTCCTCAGCCTTAGCCTGCTTCTCTTTACATTCAACTATTTGCTTGTCTGTCTGTCCCTGATTTGGCAATCAGGGATTAACTTTCTCCCTGCCTTCAATACATCACATGCTATACTTACTCTTCCTTAGCCTCAGCCACAGCCTGCTTCTCTTTACACTCAACTTTTTTGCCTGTCTGTCTGTCCCTGATTTGGCAATCAGGGATTAACTTTCTCCCTGCCTTCAATACATCACATGCTATACTTACTCTTCCTTAGCCTTAACCATAGCCTTCTTCTTCCTGTACCATGCTCCCTGCAACTCGTCAGCTATAGCAGACGGCAATTTATCCTGCAACTTTAAATATTTTTGTTTTGTTTTACTATTTTTGTTTTAACAGCATGGGTAAATACAGGTACCTGAAAATTTGTTTATATCCTGCCAGTACGAAGCTATAATTAATGTTAAGAAATAATTTTAAATATTCCCTGTTCATATTTATTATCCTGTTTATGCACATGGATATGCTGAAAGGACGAAACTTAGATGAAACAGGGCTGGTTTCCGTTTATTATTTTTCTCCGCAGAAATATTATGCACATCCACAAAACTGGGATATCACTCAGGATAAGCGAGGGATCATGTATTTTGGAAATAATTCAGGTGTACTTGAATACGATGGTGTTGAGTGGAGGATGATAAAAGTCTCAGACGGATCTACTGTGAAATCACTGGCATGCGATGACAACGGGAAGGTCTATGTAGGCGCACAGAATGAGTTTGGCTTTCTTCAGTCAGACTCTACAGGACAGTTAACATATATATCCCTCTCAGAGCAATTAAACGATAGTATTGAATACTTTGATTTTATCTGGTCTACACATGTTATTCAGGAAGGAGTTGTATTCCAGGCTCAGGAGTACGTATTTATCTGGAAAGACGATTCTTTGCATGTCATACATTCTGAAGCACCGGTTCATGAATCATTCAATGTTAATGGTACGATCTATTTACGCCTTGAAGGAGTCGGGATAGTACAGCTGGAGAAAAACCGGTTTGTACCTGTCAGGGAAGGTGAATTATTTTCCAATCTTTTTGTATATGGTATGATTCCTTTATCACGTAGCAGGGTATTAATCGTTACAGATTATGATGGTCTTTATATGATGGAGGTTGGTGAAAGTTCGGGGGAAGTCACCGATATTTCCAGAATACGTACAAAGATTGAACAATTACTCGAACAGGTTGAGATCTACAATGTAAATAAAATTGATGATAATCGAATATCACTTGGGACTTGGGGAAATGGAGTTATCATTATAGACACTACATGGAATCTTGTTACAGTAATTGACAAATATGCAGGCCTGGAAGACCAGATTGTACAACAACAGTTTGTTGATTCAAATGGTAATCTATGGCTGGCATTAAGTAATGGAATTTCAAGGGTTGAAATTAACTCACCTATTACATTCTTCACTGATCATAATGGATTATTAGGAACGGTTCAATCGGTTACACGGTTCAATAATACCATATATGTAGCAACATTAAGAGGGCTGTTCTACCTGGATAAGGAATCGCTGTCCGACCGGCTTACAGGCATTAAAACTCCCATTTTTAAGGTTGTTGAGGGTATGGATGAAATGGAATGCTGGAATCTTATTACATTCAAAAATGAGGGAGAAGAAATTCTGCTGGTAGTGATGAATACCGATGTAATGCAGATTGACAGGAATAATAATCGGGATATTGTCCTGGAAGAAGTACCGTGGACTTTATACCAGTCAAAGCTTGATCCTGCCAGGGTATTTGTTGGTCTTGAAAGGGGCCTGGCCTCAATTTACAGGAGTAACGGAAAGTGGATCAATGAGGGGAGAATCGAAGGAATAGACGAAGAAATCACACAGTTATCAGAGGATTTTATTGGCAATCTCTGGCTTGGGACACCGGAAATAAATGTGATAAAGGTCAATATTCTCTCATTTGAGAACAACCGGATTAAAGATTTGTCAATCTCCAGATATGACAGCACATTCGGATTACCGGAAGGGCCGTTTGTATTTTCACAAACTGTTGGCCCTCTGAATGTTGCCACAAACAAAGGAATATACAAATATGTGCCACACGAGAACAGGTTTGTCCCGGACACAACATTTGGGAAACAATTTGCTGATGGATCAAAATGGATTCACCGGATGATCAGGGATGAAGATTCCGATATCTGGATGGTTGTGGCCAGCGAAGATGGGGAAAAACCCTATGAAGTCGGATATCTCAGACCTTTAGGTAATAACCGGTATGAATGGATTGCAGGACCTTTTAAAAAAATATCTGAAAACATAATTCATGCTGTTTTTATTGATGAAGAACAGGTAGTCTGGCTGGGTGGGTCAGAAGGTCTTTTCAGATATGACCAGAAAATTAAGAAAGATTATGAAATACCTTACTGGGCGTATATCCGAAGCGTTAATCTGAGTCAGGGGCAGAAGATATTTGGAGGCACCAATTTTAACGAAGCAGGATTGAATATTCTTACACAGCCGGGAGTATTGAGACCCACCCTTACATTTACCAACAATTCACTCGTCTTTAACTATGCTGCACAATCAGGAGAGGATGAGGCATTTCTGATGTTCAGTTATTTTCTGGAGGGCAACGATACAAAATGGAGTGACTGGTCTAATGAATCAAAAAAGGAATATACAAACCTCCATGAAGGGAAATATATCTTTCGTGTTAAGGCAAGGAATATCTATAACCACGAAAGTAATGAAGCTACGTATGACTTCACGATCCTTGCACCCTGGTACCGCAAATGGTGGGCATTTATATTATATGTCATTCTGGCAACGGCCATTGTTTATGTGATCGTAAAAGTGTATACCAGGCAATTACGTCAGATTATTAAAGAAAGAACAGCGGAGGTTGTGAGGCAGAAAGATGAAATTGAAAAACAAAAAGAGGAGATTGAAGAAAAGAATAATGATATCATGGATAGTATCAAGTATGCTCAGAAGATACAGACAGCTCTTCTTCCACCTGAACAGGATATGAGCCTGCTTGGTCTTGATGGATTCATACTATTTCTTCCAAGGGATATCGTCAGCGGTGATTTTTACTGGATTGGGCAGAAGAATGGGAAAGCAATTACAGTAGCGGCAGACTGTACAGGGCATGGTGTCCCCGGTGCATTCATGAGTATGCTCGGTTTATCTTTCCTGAATAATATTATCGGAGAAGCCGAAGATGTGAAGGCTAATGAAATATTGAATGAACTGCGTGGACAGGTTATTACACATCTAAGACAAAAAGGAGAAGAAGGGGAACAGAAAGATGGAATGGATCTGGCACTGCATATCATCGATAAGGGAAAAAACAGGATTGAGTTTGCCGGTGCTAATAATCCTTTGATACTGATCCGGAATGATGAGATTATCCAGGTTAAGGCAGACCGGATGCCCATTGGTATTCATGAACGGGCGGATGAACCCTTTCAGAATAATGTAATGGAGGTA
>Ga0111176_1082_pt1 | contig 17015 bp, 8 predicted proteins | sample DeeMarSWOR324_28_FD_80229 | JGI IMG/M metagenome (GOLD analysis project Ga0111176, IMG submission 80229) | Bacteroides sp. SM23_62_1 | reverse complement strand
ATGGAAAATTCTCAAAATCACCGCAGATGCTGCCTGTGAACAAATATGAAAGCAGTTCCTGTGTAAAACCCGCTGATTTTGATGGCGATGGCGATACTGACCTGTTTGTGGGTATACGGTTATATCCCTTTTTATATGGGGTCCCGGTCAATGGTTACATCCTGGAAAATGACGGAAATGCTAATTTTACCAGTGTATCTGATAAGGTGGCACCAGGATTAAAGGAAATTGGAATGATCACAGACATGGCCTGGGCTGATGTTGATAATGACAGGGATCATGATCTGATCATAGTGGGAGACTGGATGCCGGTAAAAATATTCATCAATAATGAGGGTACCTTTTCAGACCAATCTGAACATTTTGGCCTGTCGGGCACCGAAGGCTGGTGGCATGTGATTATTCCAAAAGACATGAACGGAGACGGATATGTTGATTTTATTTTGGGCAATCATGGACTGAATTCCCGTTTTAAGGCCTCTGCTGAAAAGCCCCTGACGATGTATGTGAATGATTTTGACATGAACGGGAGTGTTGAACAGATCATCTGTAAATATGATGGAAATAAATCATATCCCATGGTAATGAAGGATGACCTGGTAAAGCAGATCCCTGTGCTGGAAAGTAAGTACAGAAAGTTTGAGGACTATATGGAACAAACCATTGGGGATATTTTTCCGGATGAGATATTGCAACGGGCTGTAATACTGAAAACGCGCATTCTTGAAAGCTGTGTAATGATCAATACTGGTAATGATTCTTTTAAACTCATACTTCTTCCTAAGGAGGCCCAATTCTCACCGGTTTATGCCATTGCTGCAGAAGATTTTAACAATGATGGTATATGTGATATGCTTCTCGGAGGAAACCAGTACAGGGCAAAACCCGAAACAGGAATATACGATGCAAGTTATGGCCTTTATTTGAAGGGGAACACGAGGGGTTCCTGGACAGCTGTTTCTTCAACAGAATCAGGTATTTTTACAAAAGGGGAATTACGTGATATGAAGATTTTAAATATTAATGGCAAACACATTGTTGCATTTGTCAGAAACAATGATATATTGCAGTTTTATCAGTACTCACCCCCCTTTTAATTCCCCCCTCTCTCGGGAGAGAGGGGGGATAGGGAGGTGAGTCCAAAGTAAACGTTATGAAGATAAAAACAGTATGGATTCTACCCGTCCTTGTTACAGGGTTAATAATTTACGCATGTTCACCACGATCGAAATATGAACGCAGGTTGAAACATGAGCTGGCAAGCGGGGTGAGATATGATTCAATTTTTATGGGGATTTATCTCGGAATGGAGGAAAAGGATTTTTATACGCATTGCTGGTTATTGAACCGGGAAGGGTTGATCAGACAGGGCACGAGCAATACAACGGTGGAGTATCAGGTAAAAGAAGAATTAAAAAATCCGGGCACGATGGACTTTTACCCTGTATTTGAAAACGAGGTTATTGTTGAAATGCCTGTACGATTCAGGTACAATGGATGGACGCCGTGGAATGAAGAACTTTCTTCCGACAAGCTTCAGGAAGATGTGTTAAGATGGTATAAAAAGTGTTATGGAAGTGGTTTTATTACTGTAAAACATCCTGATCGTGGACGAGCCTTCGTAAAGGTCGACGGGAACAGGCGTATAACCATCTTTAAGGAAGATGATATCCATGTATGGGCTGTTTTTACAGACATGCTGGCAAAGAGAGAAATGCCTGATACAATCACCGGAGGAATCATTAACAAAGATATCGTTAAAGAGCTGGGGAAATAGGATGTCAGGAAATTATTACTTACCAAAGGTTTTTAGCAGGTTGATCTGGCTGTCACTGCCGATATTCATTTATTCATGTGGTAAACAAACAGGGAACAGGTCCGGAAATAATCTTTTTACCCTTATGCCTGCTTCCGTGACCCATGCTTATTTTATCAACCACCTGGATTATGATGAACAGCTCAGGACAAAATTCAACATTTACACTTACCGTAATTTCTATAACGGAGGTGGTGTGGCATTTGGGGATGTAAATAATGATGGTCTCATTGATATATTTCTTACAGCCAACATGGGATCAAATACATTATATCTTAATGAGGGAAATTTTGTATTTGAAGACATTTCATCACAGGCAGGTATTACCGGCAAAGGCCAGTGGTCGACAGGTATCAGTTTTGCCGATGTGAATGGAGACGGGTGGACAGATATTTATGTATGTAACTCGGGTAATGTGGAGGGTGATGACAGACTGAATGAATTATATATCAATAATGGGGACCTGACATTTTCAGAAAAGGCGGGAGAATATGGTATCGATGATCCCGGGTATGCCACGCACGGAGCATTTTTTGATTATGATAAGGACGGTGATCTTGACCTGTACCTGTTAAACAACTCTTTCAAAGCCATTGGAAGCTTCAACCTGCAGGATAACCAGCGAATGGTCCGTGATTCTATAGGCGGGGATAAGCTATTCAGGAATGATGGCAGCAAGTTTACAGATGTCAGCGTTGAAGCCGGAATTTATGGAAGCGTTATCGGATTTGGACTGGGTGTTACCGTGGGGGATATTGACCAGGACGGCTGGATGGATATTTATGTTTCAAATGATTTCTTCGAGCGGGATTACATCTATCTCAACAACCAGGACGGCACATTCAGGGAAACACTGACAGAAATGATAAGATGTATATCTGCGGCTTCCATGGGTGCAGATATGGCAGATATGAATAACGACCACTATCCGGAAATTTTTGTGACCGACATGCTCCCGGAATACGATGAACGCTTAAAAACTAAGACAACATTTGACAGCTGGGACAGTTATTATTCGAATGTTAAAAATGACTACTACAATCAGTTTACACGCAATATGCTCCATCTCAATAATACGGATGGCACATTCAGCGAAATAGGCAGGCTGGCAGGTGTTTATGCCACTGACTGGTCATGGGGTGCACTGCTCATGGATCTTGACAATGATGGCCTGAAGGATATTTTTGTGGCAAATGGTATTTATAAGGACCTGACCGACCAGGATTATATTCAGTATTTTTCAAACCGTGATATGGTCCTTACCATTATTTCGGGCGGGAATGTGGATTATAAAACCCTCATTGATGCCATTCCCTCGGTGAAGATTTCCAGCTATGCTTTTAAGAATCTGGGTAACTACAGGTTTCAGAATATGGCTGCTCAATGGGGGCTTGACACACCCGGTCATTCAAACGGATCGGCTTATGGTGACCTTGATAATGACGGGGATCTGGATCTTGTGGTTAACAATGTCAATATGCCTGTGTTTATTTATCGTAACGAGACTGATAAACTGTTGCCTGGTAACCACTATCTGAAGGTTATCCTTAAAGGCGAACCGGGAAACACGGCAGCTATTGGTGCTAAGGTGACGGTCAGGCATAAGGGAACAGTTGTTTACCTGGAACAGATGCCGATGAGGGGGTATAAATCAACTGTTGATCCCCGCCCCAACCTGGGTCTTGGACCGCTCACAATGGTGGATTCACTAATTGTAAACTGGCCGGATGGCCGGGTTACATTAATAACAGAGGTACAGACTGACCAGATATTAACCTTGTATCAGAAAGATTCAAAACCAGCAGAGATTCAAAAAGGAAATCCTTCAAGGAGCGAACACCAGAATTTTCAGGATATAAGTGCCGAAAAAAGAATAAATTTCCTCCATAAAGAGAATGAGTTTAATGATTTCAACCGTGACCATCTGATTTATCATATGATGTCGACTGAAGGGCCAAGGATGTGCAAAGGTGATGTGAATGGTGACGGACTGGATGATGTGTTTATCGGGGGAGCCAGGGGACAACCAGGATCATTGCTTGTACAATGTGCAAATGGCACCTTTAAATCCTCTGACCAGGCATTATTTGAGATGGATGCCATTTCGGAAGATACAGATTGCGCAATGTTTGATGCAGACAGGGATGGGGATATGGACCTCTATGTAACCAGCGGAGGAAATGAATTTCCATTGAGTTCGTCAGCTTTGATCGACCGCCTGTATATTAACGATGGTAAAGGGCATTTTATAAAATCAGCACAAATCTTACCTGCAGGAAAGTATGAGAGCACATCATGTGTCCGTGCAGAGGACTTTGATCACGATGGGATAACCGAACTGTTTGCAGGTATACGTCTCAGGCCGTTTTTATACGGTGTGCCAGTAAATGGCTATATACTGGAGAATGACGGGGAGGGGAACTTCACCAATGTCACTGAACAGGTTGCCCCCGAGCTTAGAAATGTGGGCTTGATCCATGATATGCTGTGGGAAGATGTGAACGGAGATGGAGATAAAGATATAATCCTCGCAGGAGAATGGATGCCATTAAAAATCTTTCTGAATGAAAATGGACTGTTTAAAGAAAATAAGGAAGCTTTTTATCCGGAAGAGACAAATGGATGGTGGACTTGCCTTGCCTCCGGTGATTTTGATCATGACGGGGATATGGATTTTGTGGCAGGGAACCAGGGGTTGAACTCAAGATTTAAAGCCTCCCGCGAAAAACCGGTGAGCATGTATGTGTATGATTTTGATTTGAATGGCTCGGTTGATCAGATCATATGTGTCTATAATGGTGATAAATCCTATCCGTTAGCATTAAAGCACGATCTGACCATGCAGTTACCCTGGTTGCTGAATAAATATCCGAAGTATGAAATGTATAAGAATCAGCAGGTTACAGACATTTTTTCACCCGAGCAACTGGAACGATCCATTCTGCTGGAAGCTTATGTGCTAGAAACATCCCTGTTTTATAATGATGGTTCAGGACATTTCATCAGGAAATCCCTGCCGGTTGAAGTACAATTTTCTATGGTTATGGCAGCAGAAACAGGTGATTTTAACAGGGATGGGAACCTGGATATTCTCCTTGGCGGGAATCTGTACAATGTAAAACCGGAAGTAGGGCGATATGATGCCAGTTATGGTTACTTCCTGGCAGGGGATGGACAGGGGGGATTTAAAAATATACCAGCAAAAGTATCAGGATTTCGTCTGAATGGAGAGATCAGGGATATTATGGAAGTTGAAACCTCAAAAGGGAACATTATAGTTATCGCCCGGAACAATGAACCGGTGCAGGTATTTGGACTCACCCCCCTGTCCCCCCTCTCTCGGGAGAGAAGGGGGTACTAAAAGGGGTTGAGTACATACTCATGAAAAAATTGTTTCTCATATTGTCTGTTATTTTAACAGTTCTTTCCTGTAAAACCGGTCAGAAGAGAACTGATACCCTGTTCACATTGCTATCCCCTTCCTCCACAAATGTTGATTTCATTAACCGGCTGACAGAAACCGAGCAATTCAATATCATTGAATATCTCTACTTCAACAACGGTGCAGGAGTTGCCGCCGGAGATATCAATAACGACGGACTGGCAGACCTTTACTTCACTTCTAACCAGGGAACAGATAAACTATTCCTGAATAAAGGAGACCTGAAGTTTGAGGATATCACAGACATATCAGGAATTGGAAGTGAGGGGAGCTGGAAAACAGGGGTCACAATAGCTGATGTGAACGGGGATGGCTATCTGGATATCTATGTTTGCCACGTAGGAAATTACAAGGGGCTTCAGGGAAGAAACCAGTTGTTCATGAATAATGGTGATCTGACCTTTACTGAAAAGGCCCATGAATATGGACTTGACTTTCAGGGCTTTTCCACCCAGGCAGCTTTTTTTGATTATGATGTGGACGGGGATCTGGATATGTACCTGCTGAACCATTCAGTACATACTTTCCGTAGTTATGGTGGTGTTACCCTGCGTTTTGACCAGGATGATCGGGCAGGTGACAGGTTATACAGGAACGATGATTCGGAAGGAAGGTGTGTATTCAGGGATGTCACCAGCCAGGCAGGCATATTCAGCAGCCAGATCGGCTACGGCCTTGGAGTTAATATCTGTGACATAAATAATGATGGTTATCCGGATATCTTTATATCGAATGACTTTCATGAAAATGATTACATGTATATCAACAATGGCGATGGTACCTTTTCAGAGCGAATGACGGAGATGTTTGCCCATACGAGCAGGTCATCCATGGGTAATGATGTCGGGGATTTCAATAATGATGGACTGTTGGATGTGATTGTCCTGGATATGCTGCCGGATGAAGAAAAAATCCTGAAACAGTCGGGCGGGGAAGATGATTATGAACTATTTGAACTTAAGAGAAGGTATGGCTATTACAACCAGTTTGTGAGAAACACATTGCAGCTTAATCTTGGGGAGGGAATATTCAGTGAAATCGGACGTCTTGCCGGGATTTATGCCACTGACTGGAGCTGGTCTCCCCTTTTCTGTGATGTGGACAATGACGGATGGAAAGATATTTTTATTACCAATGGAATATACCGCAGAGCCAATGACCTGGATTATGTCAAGTTCTTAACAGGAGGGGACAGGTATTCTCCTGTACAGGATAACAGTGAGGTTCCTGACAGGGTGTTATATGAAAAAATGCCTCTTTACCCGAATGTGAACTACATTTTTAAAAATAATGGCGATTTTACATTTAAAAATATGGCCGGAGTATGGGGTTTTGATATAAGATCCTATTCCAATGGCTCAACCTATGCTGACCTCGACAATGATGGTGACCTGGACCTGGTTGTAAACAATATCAATGACCGGGCATTTATCTACCGTAACAATGCTGAAACACTTTTAAATAACCATTATTTATCGGTGATACTGAAAGGAGAAGGACTAAACACCCGTGGAACAGGCGCCCGGATTACATTGTATAGTGATGGCCGGAAACAGGTGAGCGAACAATTTGCAACACATGGATTTATGTCGGCCACCTCGGATATACTTCATTTTGGCCTGGGATCAAAGAATTTGATAGATTCCCTCATAGTACGATGGCCGGACAGGTCGGAACAAATCTTTTATAGAATATCTGCAGATCAGGTACTAACATTTGAACAACACCGGGCAGGTAAAACGGTTTCAATTACTGAACCGGAAAGGATTAAGCTTTTTTCCCGCGTGCAGATCCGGGGACTTGAATTCAGACACCGGGAAGATCCTTATGTTGATCTAAGACGTGAGCTCCTGATACCTCATAATCTGTCGGCAGAGGGCCCGGCCCTGGCAGTTGCAGATATTAATGGTGACGGGCTGGAGGACCTGTTTATAGGCGGGGCAGCGGCCCAGCCGGCTACGTTATTTAAACAGCACAGTAATGGAACATACACCCGGGTAAATAATCCTGTTTTGAAAGCAGAACGGTTCACCGAAGATATTGATGCTGCTTTTTTTGATGCTGATGGAGATGAAGACCAGGATATCTATATTGTAAGGGGAGGCAATCAGTATCCTGCCGGGGATCCCCTGCTGGCAGACAGGCTCCTTATTAATGATGGAAAGGGAGAGTTCGTGAAGAGCGAAAGAGGATCATTGCCTTATATGGCTCATAACGGATCATGCGTTCGGCCGGCTGACTTTGATGGTGACGGCGACGAGGACCTTTTTGTGGGTGCAAGGTCAGTACCCGGCGCATACGGTTTATTACCAGTCCAATCCCTTCTTGAAAACGATGGGAATGGCAATTTTAAGGATGTGACGGACTTGTGGTCGGAAGCTCTTAAAAAGGCCGGAATGGTAACTGACGCATGCTGGCTGGATTATGATATGGATGGTGATGCAGACCTGGTAATTGTGGGTGAATGGATGAAAGTATCAATGTTCAGGAATGATAACGGGAATTTTAGTGATATATCCGGTGAAGCGCAGTTGGATGAAACATCGGGATGGTGGAATTGTGTAGAGGTCGCTGATATAGATGGTGATAATGATCCGGATTTGATTGCAGGGAATTTAGGTCTTAATTCATTGCTTAAGGCCTCAGAACTGGAACCTGTGGAAATGTATGTAAATGATTTTGATAATAATGGTTCCCTTGATCAGGTTATCTGTTCGTATCACGAGGGCATCAGTTACCCGATAGCTTCCCTGGAAGAGATGGCCGGCCAGATAAACGGCTTCAATTCGAAGTATCCAGCATATGCTGATTACGGAGGACAGACTGCCCGGGATATCTTCGGAAAGGAAAAGCTGAACCAATCAGTTGTCCGGAAGGCAGTACTCTTCGAAAGTTGTTTTTTTATTAATAACGGAGAAGGAACATTCACTGTTAAAAAGCTTCCCAAAACAGCCCAGTTTTCTCCTGTCCGCGATATTTTCATTCATGATTTTGATCTTGATGGCCTTAGTGATATTGTACTGATCGGGAACAATTATTCCGTGAGACCATCCATCGGACGTTACGATGCCAGTTATGGCTGGTGCTTATTGGGTGAGGCAGGCTATAAATACAATACACTAATGCCTCCGGAAAGCGGTCTGAGGATAAACGGAGATGCCAGGAGGGTTGTTCCGGCTGAGATAGGGGGAAAGCATTTTCTGGTGGTCGCGGTAAATGATGGGGATATTCAGGTGTTTAGGTATTGATACGGACTCACGAAAGTGATTTTTAATGCCGGAATTGGCCGGGCCCTGAATCTAACATCGAATGATTGAATGTCCCAGCCGGAATTCTCCAATTTTTCTACCGGCACTGGAATGGATGTCCCGGCTGGAAAGCCGGGATATTCTATTATACGTAGTTATGAACTGTGGAACTCTTCCCGATAATTATCGCGGGAGAGAGGATAGGGGGGGTGAATCCTATTCCGACACCGCTACCCCTACATACGAATCTGCTGTTCCATAATACAGAAACCATTTCGATTCGAAAAATACGAGCCCCTCTGCAAAGGTTGTTCCTGATTCATACTGGCCTGAAATCTCATGCGGAAGGGTTGGCTTCAATAAATATGTATCTGAACGGGAAATTACTTTTTCGGGATTATTGGCATCAAAAACCACCATCCCCACCGAATATGTTCCTTTCGGCAGGTCAGGATCAGCATCTTCCGTTTCAGCATTTCTACCATTGTAGAAAAGGACAATACCATCACCCATCATGATTGCAGGAGGCCCGCATTCTGTAAGGTGACTGTCAAACTTTTTTCTCCTGGGTTCAACAAAAGCTTTCAGTTCTCCTTTTTTATCCAGCAATGGATACCAATCAGACAAATTTTCAGACCATGCAAGATTGATAAAATTTTCACCCCAGTACATCCAGTATTTTTCATTTATTTTTGCCACAACTGGCCTGGCTCCTTCCATTTTTGTGATAATTGATCCGGATTTCGACCAGTGGTTTAGAAATTTACCATCATAAGCCCTGGCAAAGGCAGGTCCTTTCTTTTCCCAGTGCATCAGATCTTTTGAAAAAGCTATACTGAGCCTGGCGGTTTCCCTGTCCCATGCAGTATAGGTCATAACGTAAAGGCTATCCTCTGTTTCAACAACCCTGGGATCTTCACAGCCTCCGGGATAATCGTAACGGATAAATTCACTGCTGTCGGGATATAAAACAGGTGTGGGATATTTCGTGAAATGGAATCCATCTTCACTGTATGCCAGACCAATCCTTGATGTCCGCCCCCCGAGATAGGCATCAGGATTATCTTCACAGCGGTAAAGCAGATATATCCTGTTGTCTTTAATGATCGCAGCAGGATTGAAGACATCTGCCTTCTGCCATTTCACGGATTCGTTAATCACCGGACAAGTAAAAGTAAGCGTAGAATCAGCCTCTAGTACAGGATTTTCATCCGGCTTATTAAAGTTCTGAAAACCCCATTCGGATATGTGATGTGCGGTACATCCGAGGGTGAGGATTAATAATAACAGGTAAAGTGTCTTTTTCATTTATTCAAAGATTAGTGTTACGTCATCCTGAAACACCGAACATCGTGGTGATTCATAATGAAATGACATACAAATCCTTCATAATTTCTTCAATATGATATTTATGAATATCTTCCAGTGAATGTAATCGTTCAATATTACCCCCAAGGGGTACAACTATGAATTACCACCGGTGTAACCGGTGGCTCAGGATACAGAACCTATCACAACCCTGAAAGGGTTGAATATAAAACCAAAAAGTATTATCTTTTAATGCTTTAAAAACAAATTCAACCCCATTGGAGTTGGGATTTGTAGTGTCATATATGCCCGGCACTTCGTACCGGGTTATTCATAGTTTGATCCCTCCGGGATTTCCCACTTCAACTTCATGATGTCATTATCAAGTTGACCTAACAATAAAAAAGTACCACAGCTCCGGATCAGTAAGTTTTCTCAGGAAAATGTTAAAATTAAAAAATCCCACCAAAATAATTACCGGCTGTGGAATGTTTTTCTAAATTTGGGGAGGTCACAACTTTGTTGTAAGGCTTCTCGCAGAATCCGCCCGTCGTCTGGTCGAGCGGAAAAATTATTGCAAACACGCGTGCCAAATCCGCCAATCGGCGGACCAGGCAGGAATCGCAAGGTATTGATTAACAGACATGTAATCTTTGTAGTCTTAATATTAGTTTTGTGATCTTTGCGTGAAAAATAAGTTATGACACAACTCCTTTTGGCGGATTTTTATTAATTGTGGGAATATTATGGGTAAAAAACTAAAACGCCGTGATTTTATCGGGTGGGCCGGTGCCCTGGCTGCTGGAAGCTTTATGTTGGGAGCATGTTTTCGCGATAAAGAAACCGGTAAATCGACTGCCGGTGATAAAATTGAAGAAAACCGGGCAATGCCCAGGGATTTGGTTTTTACGCTGCTCGATCAGAAAGTGGATCATTATATGCAGCTCTCCTATAACTGTGCTCAGAGCAGTTACCTGGCCCTGGAGGAACAATTTGGGCTCAAAGGTGACCAGGTCTTAAAAGCCCTGACTCCTTTACCGGGTATTGCCGAGAGAGGAGAGACCTGCGGAGCCGTTACGGGGCCTTTAATGGTTTTTGGATTGATCTATGGCCGGGGAAAAGACCGGCTGGATGACTGGAATATTTACAGAGATTCGCTGGTTCCTTCAGGTAAATTTTGCCGGCTTTTTGAACAGGAGTTTGGCAGCACCATGTGTCGTGATATTCAGAAGGATAAATTTGGCAGAAGTTTTGATTTAACCAATCCGGAGGACCTGAGAGAATTCCAGGCAGCGGATGCTACGGCCAGGTGCAGCTCCGTTGTCCGTAAAGCTGTGCGGATGGCCGCTGAGATTATCCTGGACAATACAAATGAGCTTCTATGAAAGAGATCCCAAAAACTTTATTCACGTTACTAGCTATTCTTCTTCTCACTTCATTACCGGAATCATCCGGGCAGAAGAATAATCCCATCTTTACTGATGTAACAAAGCAGGCCGGAATTGACTTCCTTTATACTTTCGGAGATTATACGTATGAGAATATTCTTGAAAGCAGTGGATCCGGCATCACAATATTTGATTATAACAATGATGGATTCTACGACCTCTATATGCTGAACGGAACCTGGCTTGAAGGCATCTCGGATCCGGAGGGGAAAGTGTTTGAGAATACTCCCAATGAACTTTACAGGAACAATGGTGATGGAACATTTACTGAAGTAGCAAAAGAAGCAGGGGTGGATGACCGGTACTGGGGTATGGCGGCAGGTGCGATCGATTATGATAATGACGGGGATGATGATTTATATGTGCTGAATTACGGACCGAATGTTTTTTTTCGGAATAATGGTGATGGTACCTTCACTGACATTACTGAATTGCTGGGACTCAGCGGGCCGGAAACATTAAACGGGTTTGCCAAATGGAGTATTGGTGTGGCTTTTGCCGATTTTAACAGGGATGGCAGGCTGGACGCAATGGTGGGTAACTTCCTTGCTTTCGATCCTTCTTATGTTTCACCGGCTACACCGGAAATGATGCCTCATCCTTCTGAATACAGGGGACAGGCATCCATGCTCTATTTTCAGCGACCCGATGGCCACTTTGTGGATGTTACAGAAGAACACGGATTGTATTTCCCCGATTCAAAATGCATGGGCTTAACGGTTTACGATTATGATAATGACGGTGACCTGGATATTTTCCAGGCTAACGACCATCAGTTGAATTTCCTTTTCAGAAACGATGATCTTCAATTTGTTGACATTGCAATTCCCTCCGGTGTTGCAGCAAACAGCCATGGGGTAGCAACCGGGTCCATGCATGGTTCTATTGGCGATATTGACGGAGATGGACTGATCGATATTCTGGTAAATGACCTCAGGTATGGTGCATTATACCGAAACACAGGCTACGGGATCTTTGAGGATATAACCGAGCAGAGTGGCGTTGCCGGAACAATTGCGGGAAAAGGTTCCTGGGCTGCAGCACTTTTTGATTATGATAATGATGGGGACCTTGATATTTTTTCTGCTAATGGCACCGCCGAAGAACTTATTCTGCAACCCCCGTTGTTGTTGGAAAATGATGGAAAGGGGCGTTTTCAGAATGTTGGCCCTCAACGATCCGGTTATTTTAAGACACTCAGGTCAGGGCGGGGAGCAGCAATCCTGGATTTCGATAATGACGGCGATCTGGATATCGCCATATCACATGTTGATCTTCAGGCAACAGCAACCCTTTTAAGAAATGATGGAGGTAATGCCAACCACTGGCTCGGATTGAAACTGGTTGGTAAGAACGGCCCTGCATCAGCTATAGGGGCAAGGATCATCGTTACATCTGGGGAAAAAAAGCAGGTATTCATTTATCAATGGGCAACCAGTTACCTCTCCAATCATGATCCCCGACTCCATGTTGGCCTGGGATCAAGTAAAAATATTGATCAGATCGAAATATACTGGTCAAACGGGAATAAGGAAGTCTGTAAAAATCCTCCTGTGGATTGCTATTTAACTGTTATTGAAGGAAAGGGCATTGTTTATTAAAATCCAATCAGGAATGAACCGTAGTATATTTTTTCGACTCTGCCTTTGCTGGATATACAAATGATGTTGCTGGACAAATTGTCCTCTGCTTCCAATCCTAATTGAATCAAGGGAAGTAGTTGCAGAAGATAAAAGGTAACTATTCTGTGCTGGAATCCTGAATTCTCACACTTACAATGGGGAAATAAATTCCCTGCCCGGAAGACAGATACTACCACCAACATCGGAGAAATGTATGTCCCGGCTGGAAAGCCGGGCTCTACAGAAACCTGGTAATGAGAATGTTGGCCGACTGAAAGTCGGCCAACCATAAAACATTTAATGTTATTTCGTATCCTTACCGTTTTGTCTCAATAATCACCACACCGTTGCCTCCCCGGGCTCCGTAAATAGCTGCATTACTATCTTTGAGAATATCGATGGACCGGATCTGGCATGGTTCGATCCATTCAATGCTGCTGACTTGTGATCCATTCAGTATATAAAGGGCCTGAGTCTGGCCACTGAAAGAGCCGCTTCCTCTGATGTAGATTTGTCCACCGGCTACTGTTACGCCGGTAAACCGTCCCCTTATGAGATCGAATATATCTGCATAATTACAGAAGTCATTATTCTCCTGCTCAAGATGAGTGACTCCATATGCAAGATCCCTTTCACTCATATAACCATATCCGACAGCCATTTCCCTGTTTGCTTTGGAATCAATGAAAAGCAGATTGATGACCAGTGAATCGGTATCCGGCCCGACCCTTTTGTTAACCGGCTTGAAAGTCCGTGGCTTTATCTTGATCACATCGTTTTCCATGCATACGATAGAAAATTCTCCGAGTGAATCAGATGTTACAGCCGTTTTGGCCTTTTTTGTAGTAACTATGACATTCTTAACCAGATAGGTATTAAATGCCGTCAGCTTTCCATGAACCACCCTCTGGGCAAAGACAGAGGTTGATAAAAATACTCCTGCCACCACAATAATTAGTTGTTTCATCTTAAAATTAGATAAAGGTGTTTTGTCTGAAAATTATTGTTCAAAATTACAAAAATTAGACCAAAGTTAAGGTGTGGAATAGGGGAATAATGGGATAATTGTAAGATTTGGAATAGTGTAATAATGGAATAATGGATAATTTGTGTAATTCGTATATTGGTATAATTTGTATATTGGTTTATTGGTGTGTGTGGGTGGGGTAGTTTGGGTGTTGTTATAGTGGAATAACAGAAGGGGGCAAATGATGGGGTAATTGGAATATTATAGATTAGATATTTGTAATTGATACCCTCTACCCTCAGGATTTTTTAATTTAAACACAATTCCAAATCGTATAGGCGCCGGAAAATACTGTAAATCATGCCGGATTCAACGTAATTTTAATCGTTTTATAAAGAAAATTTCAGCAGATTATTTGTGATTATTTAGAACGAATCTATATTTAAGTATTTTAAGGGTTTATATAGTTATTAACACAATTCTGCTTAGATATTTGATTAACAATTAGTTACAAAAATTACTTTGGTTGGCTAAAAAAAAGTATATTTTTTTTGATATTTAGAATATAATAAAATAATTATTATATTTGAACTAGGCAAATTACTTGACTAAATTTGATATCACTTCTAACCTTAAAACTACTTGAAATTATGCAAAAATCTACATTGTGGAAAAGTGGCGTATTGTCACTTCTCCTCTTCAGTTTTGCGATTGGTCTCGCCTCAGCTCAGGTTAGAACGGTTACAGGAACCGTGACATCTGAAGAGGCAGGACCACTTCCAGGAGTTGGCGTTGTCATCCAGGGGACTACCCAGGGAACATTAACCAATGCTGATGGTAATTTCAGCATTGAAGTTCCCGGTCCGGACGCAGTCCTGGTATTCTCTTTTGTCGGTATGGCTACGCAGACCATAACAGTAGGTAATCAATCAGTTATCGACGTTCAGCTGGTATCTGATTTAACCTATGAAATTGTTGTTACGGCTTACGCCACCCAAAGAAAACAAGACCTGACCGGATCTGTTGGTGTTGTTAAATCTGAAGAACTGGTCCAGATGCCGCAGGGCAATGTAACACAGCAGTTGCAGGGTCGTGTGGCAGGGGTAACCGTAGTACAGGATTCAAGGCCAGGGCAGTCAGCAAAAGTAAGGATCAGGGGTTTTGGATCCTTTGAGGACAACAACCCTCTGTATATTGTAGATGGTGTGCCTACCGAAGACATCAATACCCTCAACCCCGAGGATATTGAATCCTTAAGTGTCCTGAAGGACGCCGGTGCTGCCTCGATTTACGGAGCAAGGGCTTCCAATGGCGTTGTTGTAATTACCACCAAGAAAGGACAGCAGGGTATAAAGGTTAATTACAACATGTATTATGGTACTCAGCTTCCGGGGCCAGGACCTGATAATATGCTGAATTCCCAGGAGTTTATGGAACTCACACAGTTGGTCCAGGACAATGATGGCGTCACCGACGCACATCCGGTTTATGGTCCTAATGGTAGCTTCACATTACCTTTCTGGGCCGCTGACACGGATTGGTGGGATGAGGTTACTCAAAACGCCCCGATCATGAACCATGACCTTTCATTATCCGGCGGCAACCAGAATGCCAAATTTTATGCCAGTATAGGGAATTTTGACCAGACGGGTATCGTTATTAAAAACTGGTGGAAGCGCTGGAGTGCCCGTTTTAATTCTGAATTTGTGGTCAGGGACAGGGTTACCATAGGCGAGAACCTGAATCTTGTTTACCGTACCGATAATGGTACAGGGAACCAGGGTGAGGGAACAGCTTTGATGATGGGTGTTTACCGTGCCCAGCCCATTATTCCTGTAATATGGGATAAAGGACCATACAAAGGTATGTCTCATGACTGGGAAGATGGCGATTGGGGAGGTACAGGTATTGCACCCAGATTAGGTAATGGCAGCAATTTTGTCGCAGGCGCAACCAGGGATGAAGATGACCGGTGGCAGGACATCAGGCTTCTGGGTAATGTTTTTGCAGATGTGAAAATCATTGAGGGCCTGAATCTCAGAACATCCTTCGGAGGATCTTTTAATAACTATTACCAGACCAACTGGACCTCAATGACATACGAAGATTCTGAAAACGTCGCTACTCCAACTTATCAGGAACAGGCCGGATACGGAGCAGACTGGACATGGACCAACACCCTGACACTTTCCAAGCAATTCGGTGATCATAGCATACTGGCCGTTGCAGGTTATGAAGCAGTCAAACTGGGTATAGGCCGTGGTTTGAATGCACAGCATGCCAGGTACTTCTCTGATGCGTTCGCTTACAGAACTGTAAGTAATGGAGCCACATTGCAATCCGGTAATTCCTGGTTTAATACTCCGAGAACACTGGTTTCACAGTTCTTAAGGGCTGATTATAATTGGCGCAGCAAATATTACCTGAGTGGAACGGTACGGAGGGATGGTGCATCGGTATTCGGTCCGGATACACGGTATGGGGTATTCCCATCTGTATCTGCTGCATGGAGGATCAGTGAAGAGGTATTTCTCTCAGGGGTAAGCTTTATCTCCGACCTGAAGATAAGGGGTGGATACGGTACGATGGGTAACCAGGCACCTGTATCAACATCCAACCAGTTCTATCTGTATGGAGGTAGTCCGGCCACTTCTTACTATGATGTCACCGGAACAGGGAACTCTTCACTCCAGGGGTTCCGTCCTACCAGGATAGGTAATTATGATGCCAAATGGGAAACAAATGTAACCACCAACATTGGTGTCGATGCTGCATTGTTTGACCGCAGGCTCGAGTTTTATGTCGACTATTATACAAAGCAAAATAAAGACCTTTTGTATGACCCGGAATTGCCGGGAACAGCGGGTGCTGCAAGCAGGCCCTATGTTAATGTCGGTGAAATGAAAAACAGCGGTATTGACGTCCAGGTGACCTACCGCCAGAACATTTCCGATATCAGTTTTGAAATCATCGCTCAGTTAACCACTTATAATAATGAGATCGTGAAGATTGCTGAAGGATATGAATACTTTGATGCCACACAATCGGGAGGCGCAAGGATCGGAAGCCAGGCAAGGAACCAGGTAGGACATTCCATGAGTGAGTTCTTTGGCTACAATGTCCAGGGTCTGTTCCAGGAGGCAGATTTCAATCCAGATTCCCTC
>Ga0111176_1081_pt1 | contig 17058 bp, 8 predicted proteins | sample DeeMarSWOR324_28_FD_80229 | JGI IMG/M metagenome (GOLD analysis project Ga0111176, IMG submission 80229) | Bacteroides sp. SM23_62_1 | reverse complement strand
ATGTTTTTTCCGGGAATGAACGAACCATCTCCCCGGTTTCTGTGTCCCATATTTTTGCCGTACCATCCGCGCCGCCCGTGGCAAGATACTTACCGTCGGGACTGAAATCGATTGAAATCACCATAGCTGCATGTCCCCTGAAGGTACGGATCACCTTACCCGTCTCAAAATCCATTAATTTTGCGTTGTTACCTGTATTCCCGATTGCCACTGATTTGCCATCCGGACTGACCTTTATTTCATTGATAAATGCTACCCAGTACATATAATTATCACTCAGTATTGCTTCATCAATATTATTCAGATAGCCCCTGAATGTCAGGGATTCCTTCCCGCCTGGTACTCTCCAGAGCTTTGCCGTACGGTCGTCACTCCCCGTTATCATCAGGCTGCTGACCGGGCTAAATCTGATACACCGGATGTCAGAAAAGTGTCCGGAAAGTTGTATTACCTGTTTGCCATTCTGTGCATTCCAGATATGTGTTTCACCATAGATGGTGGAGGCAACATATTTCCCGTCATAACTAAAGTATGCATTATCCCAGCTTCCCCTTCGTCCTTCCATTCTAAGGATTACTTCTTCAGATTCAACACCCCAGATGAGAACCGAATCCATTTTGCCGATTACAACCTGGCTGGCATCAGGATTAAATGATGCCGATATCATACAGCTGGTACATGATGTTCGATCACCCTTGAATTTCTTAAGCTGCTTTCCGGATGTAAAGTCGAAAATAAAGGCCGTCCGGTCATTACTGCCTGTCAATAAAAATTGACCATCTTTGCTGATATCAACAGTTTGAGCTGCCGGGTATCCGAAACTTTTCTGCATGGGAATATCGGCTGTATCCGGATGGATCCTCCTTATCTCATTTCCTGTCTCAAGGTCCCAGATAATGGCATGATTTTTTTCTGTACCTGTTACCAGGAACTTTCCGTCAGGGCTGAAGATAACAGATAGTATATCATCATCCGGAAGTTCAATCGTCTGGATCTCTTTGCTGGTCTCCACTTCCCAGAGTTTCACCTTGTATTCCGCATCGATGGATGCGAGTTGCTTACCATCAGGCCCAAAGGCCAGCTGATGGACTGTCCCGGCACTTCCTAGATAAGACCGTATTTCCCTGCCGGTATTTACTTCCCAGAGTTTAATTGTCTTATCGGCACTACCGGTAGCTGCCAGTTCACCATCCTGACTGAAAGCAACAGCCCTGATGGAGGCATAGTGACCGGTCTGGATTACGGTTTCAATAGCCTGATCCTGGGCTGTATTATTCATTAAGCCGGCCAGGCATAATGCCAATGATATAATTGCTTTTAACCGAACCATAATAAATTCAGTTTAGACTAGGTTAAAGATTCAAAGATTGCAGAGATAGGGCGATTTAGGAATAAAGATAGGAAATTTTGTTTCTATTGTTTCTATCATTTCTATTGTTCCTGTTGTAAGTGTATTGAACCAGTTATGATTTCGCAGAGATGAAATTGATAATTAATGTTTCATGTTGTTCCATGTTGTTTTTCAATAGTAATTAAGTAGTTATTCAGTTGTCCTTCAGTTGTTAATTCAGTAGTTATTCGGTAGTTATTCAATAGTCATTTAAACAACCAATTTTCTGCCATGCATTAATTATTTTTCGATCCGATTATCAATCGGACTTTTCTGCCGGAGATCATTTTTTTTCCAGTCCGATTGGCAATCGGACCAACTAAAGAAGTTCATCCGGTTGTTAACCGGATGTATCACAACAATGTGGGCGCTGGAAAAGTCCGGTTGTTAACCGGACATATTAAGAACTGGCTGCCTTCTCCAACCGTTTCAGAACTGAAAAGATAAATGCAGCAGCCAGCAAACAGAAAACTACCAGGATACCCCAGAAGATCCAGAGTTCCACTTTGTTCCAGAACCATCCGACGAGGGCAACACCATAGTTGCCAATCGCTGTGGCTGCCAGCCATCCTCCCTGCATCATGCCTTTATACTGCGGCGGGGATACTTTTGATACAAAAGATATTCCCATCGGGCTGAGGAATAATTCAGCAATAGTAAGCGTAAAATAGGTGCTGATTAACCAGTATGGTCCAACAACAACATCTGCGGTGGCGCGTGTTTCATTAAGTGCTTCAGGGGAGAATCCGATTAAACTTAACGATCCGATAACAAGGAATATAAACCCACCTGCCGTAATAATCATTCCGATACCAATCTTTTTCGGTGCTGATGGTTCTCTTCCTTTAATTCTTAACCAGTTAAATATTCCGACAATAATCGGTGTGAGGGCAACAATAAAGAATGGATTAAAGTGCTGGAATTTTTCAGGAGTAAATTCATTTGTCAGGCTATAACCCGCAAAGAAACTTTCAGGATTGACATTTTCAAAACCGAAAAATCCCAATCCTTCTATTCTCAATAATGCCAGGATTACAAAGGCAATAAACAGGAGTCCGCCGAGGATCCTGGATTGTCTACTGCTGCCTTTTCTGAATACAAAATACAGGCTGATAACAGCAAGAAATATAGGCAACAGTCCAAACAGGTCAAACCATATATTGGTGTATTTAACCACACGATCGACAGTATAATCTCGTGCAAAGGCAGTCATGGCTGCTCCGTTTTGATGAAATGCCATCCAGAAGAAGATGACGACGAAGAAAACAAGTCCCAGTGCGATAAGTCTCTGCTTTGTTTGTTGAGTGGTCAGAATAATCATTTTATCGCGGTGTTCATCACTCCTGGATTTTTCCTTTTCAGTAAGATCAGCATGCTTATAATATTTTCTGAATCCCCAGAAGATGATCATGGAAGCAATGAGTGAAAGACAGGCAACACCAAATGCCCAGTGATAGGATTCTGCAAGGTTGTTGATATAATATCTTGAGAACTCTTCAAGATTATTATTCAGGGATGCAAATGCCGGCTGTGCTTCAGCAAAGCCCTGCAATCTCTCAGCAATTGAGAAATCTCCATTCAGGTATCTGTGAGCTAAGGCCGGGATATCAGCCCTGTAGAAGAGGTTGAATCTTTTCAGAAATAAGTTATAAACAGATTGTGCGGCAGTGGGAGCAAACATTGCACCTATATTGATACCCATATAGAATATGTTAAAAGCTACATCTCTTTTTTCAGAATACCGTGGATCATCATATAAATTCCCGACCAGGGCCTGCAGGTTCCCTTTAAAAAAACCTGTCCCGGTGGAGATAACTGCCAGGCCTGTGATTACCAAAGGTAATCCGCCATCCATTGATGTGGGAATGGCAATTAGAAGATACCCGATGAACATGACAATCAAACCCAGGCTGATCGTTTTACCATATCCCAGCCACCTGTCGGCGATGATACCACCGAAAAAAGGCATGAAATAGACAAATGCGAGGAAGATTCCAAAATATTGAGAAGCTATCCGATATTCAAATCCATATTTTGCCTGCAAAAAAAGCACAAAAATTGCAAGCATGGTATAATATCCAAATCTTTCGCCCATATTGGCGAAAAAAGCAACCAGAAGTCCCCTGGGATGTCCTTTTAACATTTTTTTCTGTTTTGGTTAATGAATTAAGATGCCTCAAATATAAAAATCTTTTTGGGTTGTCATTGCAGAAAATAAATGTTATAAAGAATTGAAATATATTATTTTAATTTTGTAAAGGAATTCAAGCGGCATAGAGCATGGAGCAAGGAGCATAGAGCAGGGAGCATGGTAAGGTTTGACAACATTAAAGCCCACGATATTAATCGTGGGTACTAGTGGTATTGACAATTGCATCAGGTATGGTATAGTATGCAAGGTTGCTAGGTCTCAAGGTTGCACAGGATACAGGGTGAAGGGTGCCCTTCTGTTACAGTCGGGCAGGTTACAGGTTGTTAAAAAAAATCAGTCTATGAAAATATTTACATCTGGGCAGGTCATAGAAATTGATAAGTATACTATTGAAAACGAACCCATTGCATCTATTGACCTGATGGAAAGAGCTTCTTTTCAAATCACCCAGTGGATCACCGACCACTATGATCAGCATCATTCATTTATTGTTTTTGCGGGACCCGGGAACAATGGGGGAGATGGTCTTGCAGTGGCACGCATGTTAGCGGAAAAGTTTTACAGGATAAGGGTAGTAGTCCTGTGGATTTCCGATAAACTATCTCCTGATGCACTCAGAAATTACAATCTTCTTAAGACAATAAATAGTATTGAGGTTACTGATCTTCATGAAAGGGATGAGGTTCCTGTCGCGGAAAGAAATGAAATAATTGTGGATGCGATTTTTGGTTCCGGGCTTAACAGGCCACCGGAAGGATTTGCAGCCAGGGTGATCCGGTTTATCAATAAACTTCAGAACATCAAGATTTCGATTGATATACCTTCCGGGCTATTCGGGGAAGATAATTCAAAAAATAAAACAGAAAATATTATAAAAGCGACTCATACATTGACGCTCCAGTTTCCTCCATTATCGTTCTTTTTTGCTGAAAATGAAGAATTTACAGGTTCTTGGGCGGTGCTACCAATCGGACTTCACCCGGATGCTATAGAGCAGCAGCAGACTTTTTTTAAATATATTCAGCAGTCTGATATTCTGCCCATTCTGCAATCCCGTAAAAAATTTTCTCATAAAGGAACCTATGGAAATGTATTGCTCATTGCCGGATGTTATGGTATGATGGGAGCAGCGGTGTTAGCGGGCAAGGCCTGTCTGCGAGCCGGATCCGGACTGGTTACCATTCATCTGCCGGGATTAGGTTACCAGATCGTACAGACTGCCCTGCCGGAGGCTGTAATCAGTATTGACGAATCTGAATTGGTATTTACCGGAGTAAAAGTGTTACCTGACTATAAAGCAATTGGGATCGGACCGGGATTGGGTTGTCACACAGATACACAAAAAGCAGTATATAATCTTCTCAAAAAAAATGATGATCTGCCTATGGTCATTGATGCTGACGGGTTAAACATACTGTCTGTAAATAAAACCTGGTTGGATAATATTCCTCCTGAGACTATCCTCACCCCTCATCCAAAAGAATTTGAACGGCTGGCAGGTAAGACAAAATCCGGTTTTGAGAGAAACATGTTGCTGCGAGATTTTGCCATGAAATATAAACTGATCGTAATCCTGAAGGGTGCCTTTACCTCCATTGCTTTTCCTGACGGGACCTGTTCATTTAACTCAACTGGTAATCCTGGTATGGCAACTGCCGGGAGCGGTGATGTATTAACCGGAATAATCTTATCTTTACTCGGACAGGGATATCAACCCGGTAATGCAGCATTACTGGGAGTATATCTACATGGCCTTGCTGGTGATCTGGCAGCTGAAAACGAATCACAGGAATCTGTTATTGCAGGAGATATCATCGGGAATATCGGTAAGGCATACAGGATTTTGCATAACTACCGGGGATAAGGCATAAACAAGAAAATAAAAAAAGATCTATAAATGAGACGGATATCGGTTAAAATAATTTTCTTAGGAATATTGCTTGCTGGTTGTGGCCCAACAAAAAATACCATTAGAACAGTCCATATTCCTGAAGCTTCTTCTGAAACACAAGCCGGAATTATTTATGCCCTTCCACAGACAGTGCTGAAAATCACTGTTGATTTATTGGAAGTAAAGACATACCGGGGGCCGTATTACAGGTTTGCAGAAAAATATCTGGGTATTACCGGGGTTGCCCAGGAAAATATAACAGAATGGTATTTAACAAGGGTTGAACTGGATACTGAGTTAGAGGCCGATCCCGACTGGTTTTTTGCTGTCTACCCGGAGGATGGAAGGACCTGTTGCCCGGAACTTTTTAATCTGTCAGCTGAAGGACTATTAGTGGATGTTAACAGGCTTATCAAACAGCCGGATAAAATTGATAAAACTATCCATCCTCAATATGAAGAAAGTTTATTATTTACCGATGTCAGTATATATGAAAATGAGATAATTCGTACGGATACATTATATAAAACCATTCTCACTGATACTACATTCATTAGGATTCCTGTACTAAGAGAACAATCAGTCTCAAAGACAATTGATGAAAAAGCGGAAGAGGCAGCAGAGTTTATTTTAGATTTGAGGGAAAGAAGGATAGATCTGATAACCGGTGAATATGACTTTTATCCCGAGGAAACAGCCCTGGAGACCGGACTTAAAAAAATGACAGAACTTGAAGAGGAATATTTATCGCTTTTTATAGGAAAAACAATAGAAATACCTCATCGTCATGAATATTATTATATTCCAAAACCCGGTGAACTTTACGAAAATATTGAATTGTTTGAATATTCAGAAGCGGGAGCAACAAAGGAAATATCAGGCAAGGGCAATCTGGTGAGTCTCCGGATAAGAAATACTGATAAAACCGGAATACTAACAGAATATTATCAAAAGCTCTTATCTCCGGAAATGAATATTATTTATTACCGGATTCCTGATATGGCAGAGGTTGAAATTCATGACCGGGGAAAAACCATACTAAAGTCAAGGATCCCGATAAGCCAGTACGGTGCCATATTATCTTTGCCGGTGTCTGAATAGTCTGCAAGCTTTCAAATCCACAAGTCTGCAAGTCTGCGAGTCTTCAAGTCCACAAGTCTGAAGGTATTCAGATTTAATGTTCTGGAATATGCAAAATCTGGGGATTTCGAATCTTGAACCTTAAACTTTAAACCTTGAACCTTGAACTTTGAACTAAGAACTATTCGGTGATTTTGCTTTTAAAGGTCTGCTGGTATTCTTCCAGTGATTGGATCATGAATTTATTTTCTGCAATGTAGTTAAGCAGGGGTTCCATGTCTACCGGGCCACGATATCCTGGTATAGCTCCAAGGAGTTCCAGTTTTTCATTCAGGTAGGCAATAGATGGGTAAGAAAGCTGTCCGTTCAGCAATCCTGCAGCAAGTTCATGATAACCTCTTACTCCCTGTGAAACATATTTGTAGGTATAGCCATTGAATGTAATATCCTTTTCCGATTCTGCATTTAATTTAACTGCATAGTAATGCGCATTGATATATTCAGCAATTACAGGATGAGAGAAGGTTTCAGCGTCCATTTTTTTACACCAGCCACACCAGTCAGTATAGACATCTATCATGATTTTTTTTGGTTCTTTTCTGGCCAGTGCCTCTGCTTCTTCAATAGTATACCATTTAACCTTGGGTGAGGTTTGTGCATTGGCGCCGCTGAAAAAAGTGAAAAAGAATAACGCTGGAATGAGTAAGAAATAATATTTTTTCATTGAGATCGATTTATCGTTATTATTGATATACACAAATATGGTGCCTTTTAAGATATCGTAAATATAATCCAAATAAGAAAAGTTAATAGTACGAATGGTATATTTAACAATTATTTATCAATACATAAGTAAATTTAATATTGTTTCGGTTGTTTTTCAACAGTTACTTCAGTAGTTAATTTAGTAGTTAGTTCAATTGTGATTCATAATGTATTGTTAAATGGATAAATTGATAAACTGTCAGATTGTTAGTTATCTTACTCACCTATGTTCACATATCAGTCGTTTAACAATTTGTTTCAGTGCTTCGGTTGTTGATTCAGCTGTTATTCGGATAAATTAATCCCGTCTTTTGAAACGCGTCATTCCGAGGGAGTGAAGCGACCGAGGAACCTCGTCGTGTTTAACTAAATAGTCTGTAATGTTATTTCTCTGTTTCTTCCCAGCAAAGGTAATCATCCACTTAAGGCTATATCCCGGCTGGTCAGCTGTAATTACGAGATCTCTCACCCGCCTTCTGCGCCTTCGCGTAGTCGCTTCGGAGGAGCAGGGCCGGCGGATTCACAATGATTTAATTCTACCGACAGGGTTACTTATTTAATATTTTATAAATACTTTGATGAGATAAATCATCATAATCAATTTTAACACGTGATATTTTTTCTATTTTTAAAGTTTTATCCTGAAATCAGGATTAATATAATTTCATTATGGAACAATTGAAACAAACCTTACGTGATTCGGCTGCCATGCGCTGGCTGGTCATGGTATTGATCAGTATGCTGACTTTTTCCACCTACTGGTTTCAGGATTTTTATTCCGGTTTAAAGGGATTGATGGAAAGCCAGATGGGATTTACGAGTGAAGAATTTGGCCGGATGATTGGATTGACAACCATCGCCAATATGTTCGGTATGATTATTATTGGCGGGATGATCCTTGATAAGTGGAAACTCAGGATTGCCGGAATATTATTCGGTGGACTTGCTACACTCGGAGGCGCCATTTCAGCTTTAGCCGCCGCGGGTTTTTTTGGTGATAGTCATAAAACTATTCTGACAATGATGATTATCGGCCGGATAATGTTCGGATCCGGACTGGAGGTTGTTTGTGTGGTAGCTATCCGGACGATTGTAAAATGGTTCAAGGGTTATGAGCTTGCCCTGGCGATGGCTATAAATATGGGTTTTGGACGGCTCGGATCAGCCCTGGGTATCGCTGTTTCTATTGATATTGCCCATGGAACTGTATCTCCTGCAGTAAATTTTGCGGCCACATTAATCGGTTTAGCGCTAATCGTTTTCCTTGTATATCTCATATTTGATGTCAGGATTGACAGGCAGGTTGAGCAACAAAAAACGGGTGAAGAGGAAGAATTCAAGTTTTCGGATCTGTTTAAACTTTTACAAAATAATTCGTTTATATATATCGCACTGTTATGTGTGTCATTTTATGCTGCTGTTTTTCCCTTTATGCAGTATGCACCTGACCTTCTTGTTAATAAGTTCGGCTTTTCCTATGAATTGCCCGCTGAGGGAGGTTCCATTGTATTATTCGGAAGTGCTGCTCTTGGAAATGCAAGCGTATACCTTACCTTATTTCTGTTTGGTGTGGGTTTTTCTCTTGGTCCTGCAAACATCAGGAATAAGATAGGGAAAACCATATTTCTGTTCATTGTGGGTGTTCTCTTTATTCTATTTATTTATTCTCTCAGAAAGACACTGGGTATATGGTTGCATAACGGACCAAAAACGGCCAGCCTGCTTCCACTTGGTACAATCCTTTTCACCCCGATATTCGGAAACTTTGTTGACAAAAGAGGCAAGGCAGCTTCATTGATGATCCTTGGATCGTTTCTGTTAATCTTTGCCCATCTTTCCCTGTCTGTATTTAATAATCAGGTATTGGGATATTTTGGACTTCTCAGTCTGGGCATAGCCTTTTCTCTCGTACCTGCTGCAATGTGGCCATCAGTTGCTAAAATCGTTGCAGAAAGCAGGCTTGGTACGGCATATGCTACAATGTTTACAATCCAGAACTGGGGTCTTGGGTTGTTTTTCTGGGGTATTGGGGCAGTACTTGACCTTACTAATAAATCAAATATTGAAGCAATCCGTGCCGGTGAAATGATGTATAACTATACCATTCCAATTCTTATGCTGGTAGGATGTGGTATTATTGCAATTTTCCTGGCCTTCAAGCTGAAGCAGGCTGACCGCCGGCAAAAATTCGGCCTTGAGTTACCATCCGGTGTAAAACCAGAATGATGCTTGTATAGGCTGAGGCTAAGGAATAAAGGATTTAGATATAAATCGACTGTTTGCCGTTGAACCATTTAAACACATTGATCTTTGCTGTCGGGATTGTTCGGCTAAATCATTATGATGTAGTATCTGTATGCATGATGTAAGCCATACAAGTAATTTAGACATTTAACAATTTAGCAATATTCAACCCATTTTAACTTCAACTTATTAATTCACATTTACTTATGAGTCAAAAAATCACAGATCTTGAACCAAAAGCAGTATGGAAGATTTTTTATGAATTGACAAGGATTCCTCGTCCTTCAAAAAAAGAGGGCAGGGCTGTTCAGTATGTACGTGAATTTGGAGAAAGGCTGGCACTTCCTACGCATGTTGATACTGTTGGCAATGTGATCATTAAAAAACCGGCCACTCCGGGATTTGAACATCTGACAGGTATTGTTATGCAATCTCATCTGGATATGGTGCCGCAAAAGAACAGTGATACCTCACATGACTTTGAGAAGGATCCAATCGAGGCCTATGTTGATGGAGACTGGGTTAAAGCAAAAGGTACTACACTTGGATCTGATAATGGAATCGGGGTAGCTGCAATCCTGGCTATACTCGAATCGGATGCACTCCGGCATGGTCCCCTGGAAGGATTGTTTACGGTGGATGAGGAGACCGGAATGACAGGTGCATTTAACCTTCAGCCAGGATTAATTGATGGGAAAATTTTAATCAATCTTGATTCGGAAGATGAAGGGGAGTTGTATATTGGATGTGCGGGTGGTATGAACACAACAGGAAGATTAACCTTTACAAGGGAACCTGTTCCATCCGGAGTCATAGCATTTAAAATCGGTTTGACAGGCTTAAAGGGAGGACATTCAGGCCTGGATATCCATCTTGGACGAGGGAATTCGAATAAATTATTAAGCCGTTTCATGTATGATGCAGGAAAACGTTTCAGAATGCGTCTGGCCGCAATAGATGGAGGGAGTTTGCGGAATGCCATCCCGAGAGAATCATTTGCAGTGGTAACCATACCTGAGAATTATAAAACAGATTTTCTCAGGTCTGTTCAGGAATACCAGGATTTGTTCAGGAGTGAATTTGGTGCTGTTGAACCCGATCTGAAGTTTATTGCCAGCTCTGCAGATATGCCCGGCTTTTTAATTGATCAGATCGCACAGGAGAAACTGTTCAAGGCTGTTTATGGGATACCTAATGGTGTGATCAGGATGAGTACTGAAATGCCAGGTATTGTTGAAACATCTGCAAACCTGGCGATTGTTAAATCTGGCGATGAAACAATTGAGATGATGTGTCTCTTGAGAAGTTCCGTTGATTCGGCAAAAGACGACCTTGGAATAGCTATTCAGAGTGTGATGGAACTGGCAGGAGCTGAAGTTGTTCATGATGGATCATATCCTGGCTGGAAGCCAGATGTGAATTCACCAATTCTTAGTACAATGAAGAAGGTATATCAGAACATATCTGGTAAAACACCCGAAGTAAAGGTTATTCACGCCGGTCTTGAATGTGGCATCATCGGAGATGTTTATAAAGGGCTGGATATGATATCATTCGGACCCACTATCAGATTCCCTCATTCACCTGATGAGAAGGTACATATTGGATCGGTCGGAAAGTTCTGGAAATTTCTTATTGAGACCCTGAAAAGTATCTAACACCCCTGGCGCTCTTTGAAAGCTCCAAGGGTTCTAAAATACCGCCTCCAGAATCTGCCTTATATTATCTGAAATGCCAATGGTATAATAGTGAATCACCGGAATCCCGGATTTCTTCAATTCTTTGGATTGCATAACAGCCCATTCAACACCCACCTGTCGTGCCTCGCTATTACTTTTGCATTTCTCAAGTTCGTGATACAGCGTCTCCGGGATATCGATATAAAATGTTTGTGGTAGGAGATTCACGTCGTTCAGGTAGGTTATGGGCTTTATTCCGGGAATTATTGGAACTTTAATCCCTTCCTCCCTGCACATTCTTACAAAGTCAAAATATTTTCTGTTGTCAAAAAACATCTGTGTGACGATGTAATCGGCTCCAGCATCAACTTTCTCTTTTAGCCAGTGCAGATCGGATTTCATATTAGGCGCCTCAAAGTGTTTCTCCGGATATCCGGCAACACCAACTGAAAAATCTGTCGGTGTTGCATTTTCCAACCCTTCTTCCAGATATAATCCCTTGTTCATATTCATGATCTGCCTGACCAGATCAGCAGCATGGGCATGTCCTCCCTCCTCGGGAATGAACCGTTTTTCACCCTTCGGAGGATCTCCCCTGAGTACCAGGAGATTATTCATCCCCAGAAAATGAAGGTCAATCAATGCATCTTCTGTTTCTTCCGTTGTGAAGCCCCCGCAGATGAGGTGAGGGACAACAAGGACATTGAACTTGTATTTAATTGCAACGGAAATGGCAACTGTACCCGGCCTTTTCCGTACGATTTTTTTCTCCAGGAGCTTTTCATTTACCTGCCTGTATATCACCTCCTGCTGGTGATATGTAATATTAATATTCATGGGCTTGAACTCCATTAAAGGATCGAGTGTTCGGTAAATCTGGTCTATACTTGTACCTTTAACAGGAGGGAGGATTTCAAAAGAGAACAATGTTTCCTTTGTGTTCAAAATTTTATCAATAACCTTCATAATTAAATTCAAGATATTTAAGGCAACTAGGACATTTTTAATGGTTTCAGGGGATCACAGTGACAGAGGAGGTTCACAGAGAAACTGATCTCCATTATCCTCAGAATTGCTCCGCGATCTTCTGTGACCAACAGATTATTTACCTAAACAAATATGCGGTTCTTCTGCTAGTTAAATGTTTTTATTTATAATTCAAATTCGTCGCCAGTAACTTTTCAACAGTTTGTATATCAAGATTTTTTCGCTTTGCATAATCTGCGACCTGATCACCGGAAATATTACCTACAAAAAAATATCTGGATTCCGGGTGTGCGAAGTACAATCCGCTTACCGAAGCAGCCGGGAACATTGAATAATTTTCTGTAAGATGGATACCGGCATGTTTTTCCACATTCATGAGCCTGAATATGGTATTTTTTTCTGAATGATCGGGGCATGCCGGGTATCCGTATGCTGGCCTGATACCCTGATATTTTTCCAGGATCAGATCGTGAAGGCTCAAATCCTCCTGAGGTGCATATCCCCAGAATTCTTTTCTTACCTTATGATGGATCAACTCTGTAAAAGCTTCAGCAAGCCTGTCGGCAACAGCTTTAAGCATAATGCTGCTGTAATCGTCATGATCAGCCTCGAATTTTCTGATTTGTTCCTCAATACCAATTCCTGCTGTCACGGCAAATGTTCCGATATAATCAATTTTCCCTGAATTCTTCGGTGCAATGAAGTCAGAAAGGCAAAGATTGGGCTGGCCATTGGATTTCTTAGCCTGATTTCGCAGGTTTATAAGTCTGGTGAGGATCTGTGAGCGCTTTTCATCAGCGTAGATTTCAATATCATCACCTTCAGCATTAGCGGGAAAGAAACCGATTATTGCATTTGCAGTGAGCCATTTTTCAGCAATAATGAGATCAATCATGCGCTGGGCATCATCATATAATTTCCTTGCCTCCTCACCCTGTTTTGGATCATCGAGAATATCCGGCCATTTACCCTTTAGTTGCCAGGCGATAAAAAAGAATATCCAGCTTATGTACTCCCGAATCTCCTCGATGGGATAATCAGTAAAAAGGTTTGTCCCGAAAAAAGTGGGTTTATAAAGTATAGCATTTCTCCAATCAACATGAAGTTTATTGTTTCTGGCTTCTTCAATGCTCAGGTATTCGGTTTGTGCCCTTGCTCCTGTATATTTTTTCCGCAGGTCATGGTAATCATCCCTGATTGTTTTGACATACCCTGTGTGCAGTTCCTTTGAGAGCAGGTTATTCACTACCAATACGCTTTTTGATGCGTCTTTCACATGTATAACCGGAGAAGAGTATTGTGGTTCTATTTTTACGGCAGTGTGTATTTTAGATGTGGTTGCTCCTCCAATGAGCAGGGGTATTCTGATGCCGTTTCTTTCCATTTCTCTGGCAACGTGAACCATTTCTTCGAGGGAAGGTGTAATGAGACCACTGAGACCAATAATATCGACCTGTTCCTGCAAAGCTGTGTGGATAATTTTCTCTGCCGGTACCATGACACCAAGGTCAATAATTTTATAATTATTGCAGCCAAGCACTACGCCAACAATATTTTTCCCGATATCATGCACATCCCCTTTCACCGTTGCCAGAAGAATTTTACCTGCATTCTGTTTTTCTTCTGAGTTTTTACGTTCTTCTTCCAGGTATGGCAGTAGCACCATAACGGCTTTTTTCATGACACGTGCACTCTTTACAACCTGAGGGAGAAACATTTTACCTGTCCCGAAAAGATCTCCGACCATATTCATTCCATCCATCAACGGGCCTTCAATTATTTCAAGGGCTGTGGCACAATGTTCTCGGGCTTCGAGCACATCCGTTTCAATATAATCAGTAACACCTTTTACCAGGGCATGGGTAAGACGTTTCTGCACCGAATCTTTCCTCCATTCATCCATGCTTTTCTCTTTGCTTTTTCTTTGCCTGAACTGTTCGGCATATTCGATTAGTCTCTCCGTGGCGTCCGGTTTTCTGTTAAGGATCACATCTTCCACCCTTTCGAGAAGATCTTTTGGTATTTCATCATAAACCTGTAACATGCCGGGGTTTACGATTCCCATATCCAATCCTGCCCTGATGGCATGATAGAGAAATGCAGAATGCATTGCTTCTCTGATGAGATAGTTCCCCCTGAAAGCAAATGAGAGGTTACTCACCCCTCCGCTGATCCTTGCATGCGCGAGGTTTTCCTTGATCCATTCTGTAGCCCTTATAAAATCTACTGCATAATCATTGTGTTCGTCAATCCCTGTTCCGATAGTGAGGATATTGGGATCAAAAATGATATCTTCAGGAGGAAAATTCACTTTCTCAGTCAGTATCCTGTAGGCCCGCCGGCAAATTTCGATTTTTCTTTCAAATGATGTGGCCTGACCTTTTTCATCAAATGCCATAACAATGACAGCTGCACCATAATGTTTGATTTTCCTGGCCTGTTCGATAAATACATCTTCACCCTCCTTCAGACTGATGGAGTTTACAATTGCACGTCCCTGAACACATTTCAGCCCGGCTTCAATAACTGTCCATTTTGATGAGTCAATCATTACCGGAAGTCTGGAGATTTCAGGTTCCGACATCATCAGGTTAAGGAATGTCACCATTTCTTTCTCGCTATCCAGCATGGCATCATCCATATTCACGTCGATGATCTGTGCACCGCCTTCCACCTGGTCAAGTGCCACAGAAAGAGCCTCTTCATATTTCCCTTCCCTTATCAGTCTGGCAAACTTTTTTGAACCACTGACGTTTGTGCGTTCACCAATATTGATAAAATTACTGCCATCATATACAGTAAGTGGTTCGAGCCCGCTTAATCTCAATTCTTTTCGTGGTGGGGGAGGTATCCTGTGTTTCGCTGTCCTGGCAAGTTCGGCAAAACGCCTGATGTGATCAGGTGTTGTTCCACAGCATCCGCCAATAATATTAACAAACCGGTTATCGAGAAAATCTTTCATATACGCTGACATTTCATCGGGCCCCTGGTCATATTCTCCAAACTGGTTTGGTAATCCGGCATTTGGGTATAAGCTGGTAAAATGATTTGTTCTGGACGAAAGTTCTTCGATATATGGACGCATTTCCTTTGGTCCCAGGCTGCAATTCAAACCAAGTGTCAGTATATCTGCATGTGCTACAGAATGTATAAAGGCCTGAAGTGTCTGACCGGAAAGTGTTCTTCCACTGGCATCCGTTATTGTACCTGATATAATGAGTGGGATCTTGACCTTTTTTTCAGCGGTAACAAGTTCAATAGCGAAAAGGGCTGCTTTGGCATTCAGGGTATCAAATATCGTTTCCACAGCAAGTATATCCACATCACCATCAATAAGGCCTTTTGCCTGTTCTGCATAGACCTCTGTCAGCTCATCAAATGTTACAGAACGAAAACCGGGATTATTTACATCAGGTGAAATGGAGGCGGTTTTATTTGTTGGCCCGATGGATCCGGCTACAAATCTTGTTTTATCCGGTGTACGCAGGGTATACATATCAGCTGCTTCCCTTGCCAACCTGGCGGACTTCAGATTCATCTCATATACATAGTCCTCAGTATGATAATCACCCTGTGAGATGCGGTTTGCATTAAAGGTATTAGTTTCTATGATATCCGCTCCGGCATCAAGATACAAAAGGTGAATTTTCTTAATAATATCCGGACAGGTGATAGATAAAAAGTCATAATTCCCCTTCAGATCATACGGATAATCTCTGAACCGCTCACCACGGTAATCAGATTCCGTCAGCTGATATTCCTGGATCAACGAACCCATGGCACCATCCATGACCAAAATCCTTTTATTCAGTTCTTCTTTTATATTGTAGTTCTTTTTCATCTTCAATAACTCCATCTTAAAAACCGGACTTAAAAGTATCTATCACCTCTATAGTGGGGGCTGTGTTACAACTTCAATTAAAGACTTCACGCAAAAGCCACAAAGTTATCATGAAAATCACATAGTATTGATAAACAATTAACGAAGCTTTGCGGGCATGATATTTTCTTTGTGCTCCCTGCCTGCCGGCCTCGCTGTGCCGTATCGGCTGTGCGACGGCGAGGTCGGCAAGTTTGATTGAAAATTCAGCTGTCACACTCTCCTCTCACTCTCATAACCCGCACTCACCAATAAACCATATTCCGACTCGGGCAATTATGCATACCTGATACCATATAAAAATCACATGGTATGACTACCAGGTTTGCCTTATATTTTAAACATTTTAATATGTTTAAATTATAATCCCCTTAACGGGCCAGGTATTAGCACCTTTGCCCCCGGGCAGGGCTGGTTGCTAGAGGTTCTCAGAGCCTGGTCTCTCCCCCCTTCTCTATAACTCAAACACACTCACAAAAGGGATGAGTTGAGCTGAGACTGCAAATTTAGTGATATTCAGGATTTTTACAAATTTTAAGCGCGAATACCGATAATGAGTATATCATCGACCTGCTGATATTTGCCCATCCAGCGGGTTAGTATACCATTCAGTATCTCTTTTTGCTTTGGCATCGATTCGTGATGGATCTCCAAAAGGGTATTTTTCATTGTTTTAGAAAGAAATTTTTTCCCGGAATCACCACCTATCTGGTCGATATAGCCATCGGAGAAAATATACAGGCAGTCTCCTTTCTGCAGTTTAATCTCATAATTGGTAAAAGAAGTTTCTTTGCCATGATAGATACCTATGGGCATACGATCGGCTTTGAATTCCTGCAGTTCTTTTTTTCTTATCAGGTATAGCGGATTAAATGCACCGGCATACTGAAGATTGAGTGTTTTATGGTTCATCACACACAGAGCGATATCCATCCCATCTTTTGACTCACTCGCATCGGATTGGGACAGGGTGGTTTTTACGAGTGTGCG
>Ga0111176_1080_pt1 | contig 17078 bp, 13 predicted proteins | sample DeeMarSWOR324_28_FD_80229 | JGI IMG/M metagenome (GOLD analysis project Ga0111176, IMG submission 80229) | Bacteroides sp. SM23_62_1 | reverse complement strand
AAAAGTGGGATGAAAAATAAAAAAACTGCCTGAGGAAGGCATTTTTGCTTTTAAATCAACCCCCTTGTGGATCATGAGCGAACAAAGTGAGCGAATAATCCACTCCTTATCATCTTAATACTTTCCCGCCTTTTCACAAACACAATCCTGTTCCCTGCCTGCCCAACCGGGTCAGGCGGACACCTTGTGACCATTCCTTCATACTCCCTGCTTATCGTCAAAAAGGTCAATATGCAGTCGGGGGGTAAATCGCCAGCCATTCTGGATAGCGAGTCTGGCCGTAAGGAGTGATGTTTGCCTGAGAAGATTACTGTTACCACCGACAGGCATCAGGATAATATCTCCGGGTTGAACAAAATTCAGATGATCGAGAAAATCCTTCCTGATCTCGTCAATATCAGATTCTTTTGAAATAACAAATTTCAGCTGAAAATCCTTGGTGGAAAGCCTGGCAGGTATACCGTCGGGTATATCAGCATAATAGGAACCCATAGTCATGCAGGCATTGATATATTTTTGTATGGTATCAATGTTTCTCCTGAATTTTTTGTGATCACGGATATGTGCTTCATCCACAGGTTGTTTCAATTTTCTGACTTTATATGGTGTAGGTTCTGAGGATGATAATTTTGGTGAGATTGAAAAAAGATCCACCCAGTAAACCAGCTCAGGTATAAAAATTATACCATTTGTTTCAAGTGTAATATGATGCCCAAGTTTTTGTTTTATTTGCCTTGTCAGTTGTAAAAGTGGCAGCGGCTGGGTGGTTGGTTCACCGCCCGAGATAACAATATGGTGTATCCTTGTCGTGTTGAATCTGATTATTCTGACAATATCATCTATCTCCCATTCTTCCGTTTCCTTTATAAAATGAGATGAATAGGGTGTATCACAAATACTGACCTCTCCTTTGTCCGTTTCCCAGGTACATCGTAGATTGCACCCACTGGTCCTGATAAATAATACCGGCACACCTGCAAGTTTTCCTTCCCCCTGAAGCGTGCCCGGGAATGGAAAACCTGTTGCCGGCTTATCTTTTATTGGAATGCCGGATTTATCCTTCGTAACGGGAAAAATTCCGTTTTTTACCAGTGTTATTTTCATGAAGCTGAATGAATGACAAGTTGTCAGATGCAAAACTATTAAATTTTATTTGAAGAACGCCAGGACTCCTGCCTTCGGTGAAACTTTGACAGGCAGAAAGGCTCAGGCAAAATAGTTTTTAATTTTCAGTGAATGGAACAATTATTGAGAGGGTAGGAAAATCATAGAAAAAACATCTAATTTTAAATCATTAATGATATAAAAAAAAGTAAAAACACTGAAATGGAACTTTTCAAACCCATGGAAAAATTTGACGAAGCTGCGGATAAGCCTGTTCATGAAGGCGAAACAGAAAAAGTAAAATGTCTCATTATAGGATCCGGGCCGGCAGGTTACACAGCAGCAATTTATGCAGCAAGGGCTAATCTGAGACCTGTCTTATATGAAGGACTCCAGCCTGGAGGGCAACTGACGACAACTACGGAAGTAGAAAATTTTCCCGGTTATCCGGAAGGAGTGACCGGTCCTGTGTTGATGGAAGATCTGAAGAAGCAGGCTCTTCGTTTTGGAACGGATATCCGGTGGGGTATTGCAACGGCTTCGGACCTTTCATCCCGCCCGTTCAAAATCACTATTGATGATCAAAAAATAATTGCAGCTGATTCTCTTATTATTGCCACCGGTGCAACAGCAAAATATCTTGGATTGGAATCGGAGAAGAATTTTATGGGCCATGGTGTATCTGCCTGTGCTACCTGTGACGGATTTTTTTTCAAAGGACAGGATGTTGCGGTGATCGGTGGGGGAGACTCTGCCTGTGAAGAAGCACTCTATCTTTCAGGTCTGTGCAAGAAGGTATACCTGGTTCACAGAAGGGATGAGCTCAGGGCTTCAAAGATTATGCAGGAAAGGATTAAAAACAGGGAAAACATTGAGATTATCTGGAGCCACATCCCAAAAGAAATTATTGGTGATCAATCTGTTAATGGTGTTATACTTCAAAACAAAAAAACGGGTGAGGAAAAGAAAATTGATGTTCAGGGATTTTTCCTTGCTATCGGACACCAGCCCAATTCTGAAATATTCAAGGAGTATCTGGAAACGGATGAAGTGGGATATATAAAAACCATTCCCGGAACCTCAAAAACCAGCATAGAAGGTGTGTTTGCCTGTGGTGATGTGCAGGATCCACATTACCGCCAGGCAGTAACAGCTGCAGGATCAGGCTGCATAGCCGCAATTGATGCGGAAAGATGGCTCAGTGAGAAAGGTTAATAAGAAGCGTCTAAGATAATCCAATTGATAGAAATAATTACCAGAGAGTGGAACAGGGTAAAGGGTATAGGAAGTATAATGGTGCTAAAGTGTGAAGGTATGAATATGTGAAGAATTAAACAAGTCATCCCGACGAGTGAAGCGAGGAGGGAACTCGTTATCGATTATGGTAATCAAAAATTTGGTGTGCTACAATAAACATTATTATACAGGATATGACGAGATCCCTCAGTCGCTTCACTCCTTCGGGATGACATCAATTCTGAATACGCAATTTTTTTGAGACAATAACAGAACTACAACTTCACTATCATCTGAAATACAACCTCGGCACAACTGGATTACTGCCGAATATGGTTTACCATTTTGCCATTTCTTTTGGATAGAGTTTTTTATCCAGTTTTTCCTTTACTTCAGAGAATGCCTTGATTGTGTACTCCACATCTTCCAGTGAGTGAACGGCGGTTGGGATGATTCTGACGAGTATCACATCCTTTGGTACTACGGGGTAGATTACCATTGAACAGAAAAGCCTGTAATTTTCTCTCAGATCAACAATCAGCTGGGTAGCTTCCTCTATACCGCCAGCAAGGATTACAGGTGTTACCGGGGATTCGGTTCTTCCGAGATTGAATCCCCTGGCTTTCAGTCCTGACTGGAGTGCATTGACAATTGTCCATAGTTTTTCTCTAAGTTCCGGCATGGTCTGCAACAGCTCAAGTCTTTTAAGTGCACCAATAACCAGTGGCATGGGAAGAGATTTTGCAAAGATCTGGGAGCGCATCGTGTAAGTCAGGTAATCAATAACTTCTTTGTCGGACGCAACAAATGCACCTATTGAAGCCATTGATTTGGCGAAGGTGGCAAAATATATATCAACCTGATCCTGAACGCCATAATGTTCACCCGTTCCGGCTCCTGTTTTTCCCATTGTACCGAATCCATGTGCATCATCCACCAGTAACCTGAAGTCGAATTTTTCTTTCAGCTTAACGATACCGGCGAGGTTACCAAGATCTCCAACCATACCGAACACACCCTCTGTAATAACCAGTATCCCGCCTCCTGTCTGTTTGATGATCTTTGTGGCTCTTTCAAGCTGTTTGGCAAGGTTTTCAATATTGTTGTGTGGATATACGAATCTTTTTCCCATATGCATTCTCAAACCATCCAGTATGCAGGCGTGTGAATCGGAGTCATAAACGACAACATCTTTTCTGTCAAGCAGTGCATCAATGATGGAAACCATCCCCTGGTAACCATAATTGAGTAAGTAGCCGGATTTCTTGCCCACAAAATTTGCCAGTTTCTGTTCAAGCTCTTCATGCTTTGCAGTTTGTCCTGACATCATCCTGGCACCCATGGGATAACCAAGACCATATTGAGCAGCTGCTTCAGCGTCAGCTTTCCTTACTTCCGGATAGTTTGCCAGCCCAAGATAATTATTAAGGCTCCACGTAAGAACCTCCTTCCCCCGGTACATCATCCTTGACTTGATCTCACCCTCAAGTTTCGGAAAGAAAAAATAACCATGGCCCACTTCCTGGTACTGACCCAGCGGGCCCCTGTTTGAAAGAATTTTTTTAAATAAGTCCACTGTAATTATGATTTTAGGTTATTAAAAAAAATATTTTTTTCTGAATAGATTATTCAGATTATTCAATCCCTTCAGGGTTGACAAGTTTATCCTCATATGCCCTGCACTTCGTACAGGGTTATTCATAGTTAGGCCCCTCCAGGGCCCTGCTCTTTACTCCCTGCTAATAAATAAAGCGGTAAAATTACTCAAATTTGATTATCCCCAAAATCAAAAATAAATTTTCCTGTTTTACGTTGCTTTTTAAAATCTTACAGAATTCTTTCAATTATTTGGTATAATCAATTATTTTTGCACGATGTTTTTCAAAAGGGTATATATCGCTTTATTTTTCATTGCTTTTGCAATCATCTTATCTGCATGCAGCGGGTATGAAAAATTATTGAAAAGCCGTGATTATAAATTGAAGTATGAAAAAGCGATGGAATATTATGCCGAGGAGGAATATGTAAGAGCTGCCACACTTTTAGACCAGGTGGCGCCTGTATACAGGGGGACGATGAAGGCGGACACAGTTTTTTATTATCAGGCGATGAGTTATTATATGCAAAGAGATTATATACTTTCGGGACATTATTTTAAGCAGCTGGCAATAGATTATCCCCGGAGTGCCTTTGCCGAGGAATGTGATTTTTTAACCGGGTATTGCTATTATAAATTATCTCCAAGACCGGCACTTGATCAGGAATCAACAGTGAAGGCAATTACCTCTTTTCAGCTGTTTATGATTAAATACCCCGGCAGTTCAAGGAATGAAGAGGCACAATCTTTGATAGAAGAGATGAGGGACAAGCTCGTTGAGAAATCATACATGAATGGGAAACTTTACTATAACCTGGGTGATTATAAAGCTTCAATTATTGCACTCAGAAACAGCCTGAATGAATTTCCAGATACCAGGCACAGGGAGGAGCTGATGTTTTTGATCCTTAAATCCTCTTATCTGCTGGCTGAAAATAGTATTATTCAGAAGAAAAAAGAAAGATACCAGGATACGATTGATGAATATTATACCTTTATCAGTGAATTTCCTGAAAGTAATTACAGGAAAGAAGCGGAAAAAATATATGAATCAGCAACAGCTATTGTGGGTGCCGAAAGTCAATTAACGAATAACAAATAATTTTTATCATACAATATGGATTATAAAAAATCAAAAGCACCGGTAACGACGATTACAAAGAATGTAGACCTGCTTGACAGGGAAACAAACAACATATACCAGACGGTGATGATTGTAGCCAAAAGGGCTAATCAAATCAGTGTTGAATTAAAGCAGGAACTAAACAGGAAACTGGAAGAATTTGCATATTACACTGATAATCTTGAAGAGGTATTTGAGAACAGGGAACAGATTGAGATTTCAAAATTTTATGAAAGATTACCCAAACCGACCCTCATCGCACTCCAGGAGTTTATGGATAACGAAATTTATTACAGGTTAGCCGAACCAGAGCCTGAAAAAGAGGTTTGATAATTTCTGTATTCCTTTATGTTAAAAGGGAAAAAAATAATTCTGGGTATCACAGCCGGTATTGCGGCTTATAAATCAGCATTGATCATCCGGTTACTTAGGAAGGAAGGAGCCGAAATCAGGGTGATCATGACGCCCATGGCAAAAGAGTTTGTCACTCCTGTTACACTTTCTGCGCTGTCAGGTAATCCCGTACTAATTGATTTTTTTACTGGTGATGGATCATGGAATTCACATATTGACCTTGGCCGGTGGGCTGATATTATGCTGGTAGCTCCGCTTACTGCATGCACGATGGGGAAGATGGTGAATGGAATTGCTGATAATCTGCTGGTCGCTGCTTATCTCTCCATGCGATGTCCTGTGGTCCTTGCCCCTGCTATGGATATGGATATGTATAACCATCCGGCCACCCGGAAAAACATGGAAATTCTGAAATCTTACGGCAACATAATCATAGAACCGGTTCTTGGTGAACTTGCCAGTGGTTTATACGGCATAGGCAGGATGGAAGAACCTGAAATTATTGTTAAGGTTATCATTGATTTACTTTCTGACCGGAAAACAAAATCCGCAAAAAACAAAAGGATTGATCGGTAAAAAGATTCTCATTACCGCAGGTCCAACCAGAGAGGATATTGATCCTGTGCGCTTTATAGGAAACAGGTCGTCGGGAAAGATGGGCTATGCACTTGCTGCATCCTGTGCGGCGCGTGGGGCAGAAGTGATCCTGATCAGCGGACCGGTTAACCTGCTTATGGATGATCCCTCAGTTCATCTGATCAAGGTGATAACTGCCGAGGAGATGTATCAGCAATGTATGGAATATTTTCCAGGATGTCATGCTGCAATAATGAGTGCAGCAGTTTCAGATTTTACTCCAAAAGTTAAAGGGATGAATAAGATCAAACGGGGCAATAAAAAAATATCTCTTGAACTGGTACCAACAAAAGATATTGCTGCCAGCCTTGGTGAAATGAAAACTGCCAGGCAGGTGCTGGTAGGTTTTGCCCTTGAATCGGATAATGAAATCGTAAATGCTCGGAAAAAATTAATTGAGAAAAACCTTGATTTTATTGTTGTCAATTCACTCCGTGTTGAAGGAGCAGGTTTTGAATCAGATACGAATAAAATAACAATTATTGATAGGGATAATAATATAGAGGAATTTGAGTTAAAACATAAAAAGGAGGTAGCGGAAGATATTGTTGATAAATTAGAAACGTATATGAATGGTTAGAGAAAGGCTAAGGCTAAGGCTAAGGCTAAGGAAGAATAACTACTTAAGCAATTAAATGACAATTTAACAATTTAGCAATTTAAAAATCTTCATAAAAGGGATGAAAAGAATGCATCCATATTTAATAATCGCCCTTCTTATCATGTTTTCTTCACACATTGTTGCCCAGGAACTGAAATGCAATATTCAGGTTGTCTCACAGCAGGTTCAGGGGACAAATAAGCAGGTATTCCAGACTTTACAGACTGCCATATATGAATTTATGAACAGCACTGTCTGGACAAATCATGTATATGCTTTTGATGAGAGGGTAGAGTGCAACCTGCTATTCAATATAACCGATCAGATTTCTGCCGATGAGTTTAAGGGTACCCTTCAAATCCAATCCCGACGGCCGGTGTTTAATACGAATTACAACACAGTAATGATTAATTATATGGATAATGACATCCATTTTCGCTATGTTGAGTTTGAGCCCCTTCAATTCGATGAGACCCAGCATCTTTCAAACCTGACATCCATTTTAGCTTTTTATGCCTATATCATTCTCGGATTTGATTACGACTCTTTTTCTTTCGAAGGAGGCACTCCCTATTTCCAGAGAGCTGAGAATATAGTTAACAACGCCCAGAATGCACGGGAGGTTGGTTGGAAGGCTTTTGAAAGTACCAGTCATAAAAACAGGTATTGGCTGATCAATGATATTCTGGATGATAAGTATGCTCCGATCAGGGAATTTAATTACAGGTATCACCGCCACGGACTGGATTTGATGGATGAAAAAGTTGTAGAAGGAAGAGCTGCGATTGCTGAAAGCCTGGAAAATCTTCAGAAGGTGTATCGTGACAAGCCCGATCCATTTATGCAAATCCTTAAGGTCATATTGGATGCCAAAGCCGACGAGTTTGTTAACATTTTCAGTGAATCGTTTGTAGAAGAAAAAAACCGCGTTGTAACAATACTTCAGGAAATCGATCCATCCAATCAACCCAAATATCAGAGGATTCTGTCAGCAGGATAGAATAATTCCTTATTGCTGTGCTGAAATTCCGGCACAGGAATCAGGGACCAACAACCAGTAACCAACAACCAGGAACCGACAACCAGGAACCATATCCCCGGTTAACAACCGGGGTTGCTGCTACAGTCATGGTAGGTAGTAATGCAGGTTGGCAACCGGCAAAACTTACCATCTGAATATTCAACAATCCATGCTCCACGCTTTTCTTTTTGTTCACAACACAAATTTTCTGATTCAATTTTTTATAATTTTACCTTTCGACCAATACAGTGTTTGTCTATGTTGAAATCCCTTAATGTTCAGAATTATGCACTGATCAGGCAGCTTGAAATTGAATTCAAGCCGGGCTTTAGTATTATTACTGGTGAAACCGGGGCAGGTAAGTCAATACTGCTTGGTGCACTTTCACTTTTAATCGGACAAAGAGCTGATACCAATGTCTTACTGGATAAAAGCCAAAAATGTATTGTCGAGGGAATTTTTCATGTGAAAGATCTTAATCTTAAAACCTTCTTTAAGAGTGAAGATATTGATTATGAGGATGTTACAATTATCCGCAGAGAGATAATACCGGAGGGTAAATCAAGGGCATTTATCAATGATACACCTGTATCCATTAACCAACTGCGTGAGCTCGGACTTAAACTGGTTGACATTCATTCACAGCATGAGAACCTTAATCTTGGCAATCATCTTTTTCAATTGAAAGTAATTGATATTGTTGCACAAAATAAAAGTTTGCTGGAACAATATCATAAACTGTATAATAATTTTATTGCCGGACAAAAAGAGCTGGCCGAGATAATGGAAAAAGCCAGTCAGGCAAGGGCTGATCTGGATTATTACAATTTTCAATTTAATCAGCTTGATGAGGCAAAACTAAAAACGGAAGAAATGAATGAGATTGAAGCTGAAGCAAATATTTTAAATCATGCGGAAGAAATAAAATTCAATCTGCTGAAAGTTGCAGATCTGATTTCAGGTGAAGGTAATTCAGTTCTTGGTATGTTGAAAGATGCCATAGATGCGATGGATAAACTGGCGGGTTTTTACTCATTTTCGAAAGAATTCCGTGACCGGCTGGAATCGGTATATATAGAATTGAAGGATATTGCTGGAGAAGCTGAAATACAAAGTGAAAAAATCGAAATTGATACAGGGCGACTTCAGCTTATTCAGGAAAGGATTGATCAGTTATACAACCTGATGCACAAACACGCAGTATCATCGATTGAAGATCTGATAAATCTGAAAAATGAACTGGGGGCAAAAATTGGTGAAATTACTTCCTATGATGAAGCAATAGAGAAGTTATCCGGACAGGTCGAAAGCCAGCGACAACAATTATCTGATCTTGCCAGCGAACTCTCAGGAAGAAGACTTGAATCCATTCCAGCGATTGAAGAAAAAGTTATCACTATGCTACAACAGGTTGGTATTCCAAATGCAAGGTTTACAATTGTCCAGAAAAGCCTTGAAAACTTCACATCTCAGGGAACCGATCATGTTGAATTCATATTCTCCGCAAATAAAAAAGTTCCCATGCAGGAAATTAGCAAGGTAGCTTCAGGAGGTGAATTATCCAGGCTGATGTTAAGTATCAAATCCTTGATTTCTGGTAGTATCGAATTGCCAACAATCATTTTTGATGAGGTAGATGCAGGTGTATCCGGAGAGATTGCCGAAAAAGTTGGATTGATCATGAAATCCATGTCGTCCGGACTACAGGTTATCAATATAACCCATCTTCCCCAGGTTACGGCTAAAGGGGATTATCATTATCTTGTATATAAATATGATCGCGAAGATACCACAGTTACAGATATTAAATTACTGAATGCTGAGGAGAGGGTGATCGAACTGGCAAAGATGCTCAGCGGGGAAGTACTTACCGAAGCAGCCATCACACATGCAAAACAATTGTTGAATTAGGACTATATTCCGGTTACAGAGAACCACAGAGTTTAAATAAAATTCCCGTAGCATTCAGTCTCTGTGGCCCTGTATTCATACTCTGTGTCCTCTGTGGTAAATCATACTCATTACTCTTACTCACACACAAACCGACAACCGTTACTCACATTCTTCAAAGCTCTTCGTATATTGTTCAATTGCTTTCATACTCATACCCATGCTTGAGAATCCACCATCATGATAAAGATTCTGCATGGTAACTTTTCGTGTCAGGTCGGAGAAAAGTGTTACACAGTAGTTAGCGCAATCCTCAGCCGTAGCATTTCCAAGGGGTGACATACGGTCTGTAAAATCAAATAGTGTATCAATGCCTTTTACACCACTTCCCGCCGTGGTCAATGTTGGTGACTGGGATATGGTGTTGATTCTTATTTTTTTATCTCTTCCGTAAATATAACCGAAGCTCCTGGCTATTGATTCAAGAAGTGCTTTTGCATCGCCCATATCATTATACCCGGCAAGGGTACGCTGAGAAGCTATATATGAAAGGGCAACAACTGATCCCCATTCATTGATGGCATCATGCTTCCTGGTAAATAAAAGTAGCTTATGAAAAGAAAGCGCAGAAATATCAAGTGTCTGAAGAAAAAAATTATAGTTCAACGCGTCATATGGCAGGCCTTTTCTGACATTCGGAGACATGCCAATAGAATGAAGTATAAAATCTATTTTACCATGAAGAACTTCCATGGATTTGATAATAACCTGTTCAATATCTGCCTCTTTTGTAGCGTCAGCAGGTATGACAGCAGATCCTGTTTTTTCAGCCAGCTGATTGATGGTTCCCATCCTGATGGCTGCAGGCGTGTTGGTCAGTGTGAATACTGCTCCTTCTTCAAAGGCCTTTTCCGCCACTTTCCAGGCAATCGATAGCTCATTCAATGCACCGAATATGATCCCTTTTTTCCCTTTTAACAGATTATACGACATGATTGATGGTTTTAAAAATAAGCTGCAAAGATATTAAATTATAATAAGAAGGCTAAGGCTGAGGCTAAGGCTGAGAGTGTGTGGGTTAAAGTGTATGGATTTGTATATAAACAGTTGTGAGTGAGGTGTTGAGACGGTCCGGTTTCCAACCGGGCCACAATATCTTCAGGTGAGTCCGTCAAGTCCGTTTTTCAACCGGACTCATTATTTCAGAGATCATTGTTGTTGCTTCCTGGTGTGTAGGAATTTATTCCATGGTTTGTGTTCAGCAAGCAACTAGATTTAACTGAAACTTACTAATTAAGGAAGTTGCCGGTTAGCAACCGGTAATAAACACGATTCATAACTAAACTTCACACACATTCATTATATTTACTTAAACAATCTTAATTCCAATCCGATGTCAGTTATCCTGATAATCCTTTTTTACATTTTATTCCCGGTCCTTGTCCTTTACCTGTCGAATAAATATCCCATCGTAAAAAAAATCGGACCGGTAATCATTTGTTATTCTACTGGATTAATTTTGGGGAATGTTGGTATAATGCCTGACAATGCTACAAAATATCAAGATGTTTTAAACAATATTGTAATTGTATTCGCCATTCCATTATTATTATTTTCCCTTGATGTTAAATCATGGCTGAGAATGGCAGGTAAAACGTTCCTGAGTCTGATACTTGGATTGGTATCTGTTCTTGTGATGGTTGTTCTGAGCTTTTTCCTGTTCAGGGAGAAATTACCTGAATTATGGAAGGTAGGTGGAATGCTTATCGGTTTGTATTCGGGAGGGACTCCCAACCTTGCAGCTATAAAAATTGCTCTCAATGTTGATCCTGAGACCTATATCCTGACCCATACATCTGATCTTGTCATCGGGACATTTGTATTATTATTCCTGATAACAATCGCACAAAAAACATTTCTTTTATTTATGAGGCCTTTTAAAACATCTGACCTGGATCTGATGGAAAATTCTGCTGATGTTTATAAGGGTGAATTTGAGTCTTATGACAGTATCTTTACTCCCAAAATTTTTTTTCCACTTCTCAAAGCACTTGGACTGGTTGCAATTATTTTTGGAGTTAGCTTTTTACTTTCAAAGATCTCACTGCATTATGGATTGGTGAAGAATGCCAGCACGATGGAAATGACAATCATCATCCTGGGAATCACCACATTTGGCATCATTGCTTCCCTTTCTCCGGATATCAACAAGATTGAAAAAACATTCCAACTGGGAATGTACTTTATACTGGTTTTTTGTGTGGTGGTATCGTCTATGGCAGATATCAGAAGTTTCAGTTTCAGTTCATGGCCGATATTTGTGTGTATTTTGCTTGCAGTGGTTGGTGCACTTATCTTACATGGGATTTTATCATGGATATTCGATATTGATGTCGATAATTTCTTGATCATATCTACCGCACTATGCATGTCTCCGGCATTTGTCCCGGTAGTTGCAGGGGCTCTTAAAAACAGGTTCATAATAATTCCCGGACTCGTAATCGGTATCATCGGTTTTGCCATCGGCAATTATCTTGGAGTACTGGTGGCGTTATTGCTCAAACAAATGACTTTATGAGAACAAATCCCTCTTGGTTATTGAAACGGGGATATTGGTGATGTAGTAATGGTTGCACGCTTCGCTGTCGTAACGGTCGCACGCTTTGCTGCCGCAATGGTTGCATACTTTGCTGTTGCAATGGACACATACTTTGCTGTCGCAATGGTTGTGTGCTTTATTGTCACGATTACCACGTATAATAAAGTGACAATTTTCAACAACCCACACCCTGTTCTCCAATAGCATACACACAAACATACCAATAAACCAAATAAACCAAATAACCCAATATACCAAAATATCAGAATACCAATATACCAATATACCAATTAACCAGGACGTCCGGTTGGTAACCGGACTTTTCTTTATATTTTTGCCAGATCAAATGAATTTAGATGGCACTATTACTCAGTAACATAAAATCAATTATTCAAATAGAAGAACAGACCCGGAAATGGGTAGCAGGTAAAGAGATGTCAAAGCTTAACACATTAGAAAACAGCTGGTTGTTAATAAGTGATGGGATCATTAAAGATTTTGGCAGAATGGATAGCGAGGATTTTAAAAGATTGGTGATCAATCAACCTGATGCAGATATTATTGATGTTAATAATAAACTTGTTATACCGGCATTTTGTGATCCCCATACGCATCTGGTTTATGCTGGAAGCAGGGAGAAGGAATTTGTTAACCGAATAAGGGGATTATCCTATGAGGAAATAGCAAGAAGGGGAGGAGGGATACTCAATTCTGCAAAACTGCTGCATGAAACATCGGAGCAGGACCTTTATCAACAATCGTTAAAGCGTATTTGGGAAATTATTCGGTTCGGGACAGGTGCTGTGGAAATAAAAAGCGGATATGGATTGAATCTTGAAGATGAATTAAAGATGCTAAGGGTGATCCGTCGCCTGAAAGAAACCACCCCGGTGGAAATCAGATCGACTTTCCTGGGGGCACATGCTATACCGGCGGAATATAAAATGAATCCTGACATATATGTTGATATTGTTATAAATGAAATGATCCCGGCTGTATCCGGTGAAAACCTTGCAGATTATATTGATGTATTCTGCGACAGGGGTTTCTTTACGCCAAAACAGACCGGAAGGATCCTCGAACAGGCTTCAAGATATGGGCTAATACCGAAAATACATGCCAATGAGCTTGATTTTTCCGGTGGCGTGCAGACAGGGGTAAAGCAAGGTGCATTGTCGGTTGATCACCTTGAATATACAGGCGATGAAGAAATCGGATGTTTGCTGGATTCTGAGACCATGCCCACATTGTTACCAGGAGCATCATTTTTTTTGGGATTGAAAGATCCGCCGGTCAGGAAAATGATCGATGCCGGATTACCTTTAGCACTGGCTTCAGATTATAATCCCGGGAGTTCTCCCTCAGGAAATATGAATTTCATCATGTCTCTTGGATGTATAAGGTTGAAGATGCTGCCGGAGGAGGTAATCAATGCAGTCACAATTAATTCGGCCTATGCAATGGGACTGGAAAAAACTCATGGCTCCATTGCCAGAGGGAAGGTGGCGAATATTTTCATTACGAAAGAGATACCGGGGTATGAGTTTTTACCGTATGCTTTTGGAAGCAATCTTGTTGATACTGTAATATTGAAGGGTGAGATTCAAAATTAATTGATCAAAAGGTTACAGAGGACCACAGGGAAATTCAGTGAAGCACTGAGAAAATAATCTCAGTGGCTCTCATTTCAACTCTGTGCTCCTCTGTAACCAATAAAAAAAATAATAATATGAAACAAATCATCGAATGTGTCCCGAATTTCAGCGAAGGGAGAGATCAAAATACCATTAAGCAAATCACAGATGAAATTGAATCTGTTGAGGGTGCAAAACTGCTGGACGTTGATCCGGGAAAAGCCACAAACAGGACGGTTGTAACATTTGTAGGGGATCCTGAATCTGTGCTGGAAGCTGCATTGCGTGCTGTGAAGAGAGCGTCCCAGGTGATCGATATGAGTAAACACAAAGGTGAGCACCCACGATTCGGCGCAACAGATGTTTGTCCACTGATACCTGTATCAAATATTTCAATGGAAGAAGTGGTGGTATTAGCCAGAAAGCTTGCAGAAAGGATTGGAAAAGAACTGGGAATCCCGGTCTATTGTTATGAGAATGCTGCTCTGGATAAAAAAAGAAAGAATCTGGCCAGTGTCCGTTCAGGTGAATATGAAGGTCTCAAAGAAAAACTTGCCGATCCGGAATGGAAGCCTGATTTTGGACCTGCGAAATTCATTCCCAGGACAGGTGCTGTGGCTGTCGGTGCCCGGGATTTCCTCGTAGCATATAATATTAACCTGAATACTGCATCAACCCGCCGGGCAAATGCCATTGCTTTTGATGTAAGGGAGAGGGGACGGGTCAAGAGGAAAGAAAAATCGTTGACCGGTGAGGTGATTAAGGATGAAAATGGCGATCCTGTTTATGAGCCCGGATTGTTGAAAGCTGTAAAGGCCATAGGCTGGTATATTAAAGAATATGGTATAGCACAGATATCTATTAACCTGACAAATATCAATATAACACCCATTCATATTGCTTTCGACGAGGTTTGTAAACGGGCCGATGCACGTGGAGTGAGAGTAACAGGTTCGGAACTGGTTGGCCTGGTTCCACTGAAAGCCATGCTTGATGCAGGCCGTTATTTCCTTAAAAAGCAGCAGCGTTCGGTAGGTGTATCGGATAAGGAACTGATCAAAATTGCAGTAAAATCTCTTGGACTGGATGATCTTTATGAATTCAAGCCTCAGGAAAAGATTATCGAATATATGATTGCGGAACAGGATACTGAAAAATTAATTGACCTGACGGTTGAGGATTTTATGCATGAGACAGCATCGGAATCCCCTGCACCGGGAGGAGGATCCGTCAGTGCTTATATCGGGGCGTTGGGAACATCGCTTGGAACAATGGTAGCAAACCTGTCTGCACACAAAAGGGGATGGGATGAACGATGGGAAGAGTTTTCAGACTGGGCTGATAAGGGAAAAAAATACCAGGATGAACTGTTGCATCTCGTTGATGAGGATACGATTGCTTTCAACCGTATAATGGAAGCTTATGGCCTGCCAAAATCCACCAGCGACGAAAGGAATGAAAGGGATAAGGTCATCCTGGAAGCCACAAAGCAGGCGATACTTACACCGTTCAGGGTTATGGAGGTGGCTTACGATGCATTGGAGGTTATTCATGCCATGGTTGAAACCGGCAATCCGAATTCAGTATCGGATGCCGGCGTCGGGGCTCTGGCGGTAAGGTCTGCGGTCATGGGTTCCTATCTGAATGTGAAGATAAACATGCAGGGGCTCAATGATAAGTCGTTTAAGGAAGAGATAACCGGGAAGGCAAATGAGATTGAAAGCAAAACCATAGCAGAGGTTGACAGGATTCTGAAGGTTGTCAATAATAAGATCAGACAGTTGTGAGTTCTGCCGGTTGCTAACCGGCAGTAAACAGTATGGATAGCAACAACGTAATCCCGGTTGTTAACCGGGGTCAAACCCGGTACTCAATCCCTCACTTACACCAGTAACAGTATGCCCCGGTTGTACACCGGGTGTTCACCACGGGAGTATGGAAACCAGTACCGTATGCCCCGGTTAACAACCGGGTGTTCACCACGGGAGTATGGAAACCAGTACCGTATGCCCCGGTTGTACACCGGGTGTTCACCACGGGAGTATGGAAACCAGTACCGTATGCCCCGGTTAACAACCGGGGTTACAGCACCACCGCTGGATTATTTATCTGTCGATTGGCCATCAGCAGAACTTTTGCACGTTCACCCTTTTACACTTTCATACCTTCACACACTCACACTCCCTTCACCTTCTTTCTTTTCGTAAACAAATTCACCATGTCATATACTTGATTCATTCCATTCACTGTTCAATAGATAATTAATACCCTAATTTCCTTTATATTTGAAAATTACCGTGTTACTATTTAGAATCTTTCTAAATTAAACCCACAAATCTCTCTCTGAAAGGCTTAAACATTTTGGTATATCCAAATTTTTCTTAGCTTTACAGCCGTTTGAATAATTATTTTCCTGTAAACCTAAAATTTTTATCTATGAAAAGACTTGTTCTCTTCCTGACACTGCTATTGTTTGCAGCGATTCAGCTTTTGCAGGCACAGGCAGTGGAAATCACTGGTACGGTAACAAGTTCCGAAGATGGCAGCCCTGTGCCAGGGGCTTCTATTATTGTGAAGGGTACCACGGTTGGTACTGTTTCCAGTTCTGAAGGAACTTTTGTATTACGTGTACCGGCAGATGCCACAGAGCTGGTGGTCAGCTTTGTAGGTTTAAAGACACAAGATGTTAGAATTGAGGGCAGAACCACCATAGATATTATCATGGAGCCTGACATCCTCGGGCTGGATGAAGTTGTGGTAACTGCACTCGGGATCACGCGCGAGAAAAAAGCACTTGGCTATTCCGTGCAGGATGTTTCCGGGGAAAGTATCGGACAATCCAAAGAAACTAACATCGTTAACACCCTTCAGGGGAAAGTGGCCGGTGTACAGATCACCAATGCCGATGGTGGTGTAGCAGCCGGTTCAAGAATCATTATCAGGGGATTGAGCGGGCTTACCGTGGGTGACAACAACCAGCCTTTATGGGTGGTTGATGGTGTACCCATCCATAACAACTATTCCCAGCCAACGCAGTATGGAGGGATGGATTATGGTAATGCGGCCATGGACCTGAATCCTGCTGATATTGAAAGTATCTCCGTGCTGAAGGGTGCCAATGCAGCTGCACTCTATGGTTCCCGTGCTGTCAACGGTGTGGTGCTTGTCACCACGAAGAGCGGTGCATCAAGAAGCCAGCGGGGAATAGGAGTGACATTTGAATCAAACTGGATGTGGGATAATGTGCTGGTAATGCCTAAATACCAGAATAAGTATGGACAGG
>Ga0111176_1079_pt1 | contig 17152 bp, 12 predicted proteins | sample DeeMarSWOR324_28_FD_80229 | JGI IMG/M metagenome (GOLD analysis project Ga0111176, IMG submission 80229) | Bacteroides sp. SM23_62_1 | reverse complement strand
GATCCCTCATCCGCCCTGCGGCGGATGAGGGATGATTTGTTGCATTTCTTTGCAGTGTTAAATAGAGACAAAATCCATATACCTAAACACCAGATCCTCACCCGCCAATAAACCAACAAACTAATAAACCAGTATTCTCTTCATCCTTCATCATTCATCATTCCTAAAACGACTCCGGATCCTGGAACTGGATCTCATTCGTATCAGATCCGTTGTTAACCTGGCGTTTCTTGTAATTATTGATCCGGTAGCTCAGACTGATTGTAAAGACCGGTGAACGGGGCATTCTTTCATTATGGGTATAAAAATTCGATCCCTCCGAGGTGAATGACATTTTCATCGTGCTGAAAATATCCCTTACCTGGAATGTAGCCGTCAGTTTATTATCGAGAAAATCCTGGCGGATACCGGCGTTTATCATGAAGAATCCTCCCCTCTCGCCCTGGGCTGTTATGGATGGGGCATTGTAGAATGACATAAGCTGAATCCTGGTATCCCACTTCAATTTGAAATTATTATTCAGCCGTGCATTCCAGGTATTGGTTTGCTGGCTTACATCTTCTCCTTCAATCTCTCCGTTGATCCGGTAATGAAACATGGTCCCACTGGCATTCAGCTCCCACCACCGGAATGGTGATGCTGTTACCATGACCTCAGTACCCAGTGAATGATCTGTTCCTATATTGTCCATCGTATGGATCATAATATTATCATCCCGCAGGGAAGTAACTCTTGACATCATGTTGTTGGTCTGCCTGTAATATAATTCAGCAGCAACAAAAGTGGTTTTAATCTTTTTCTGCCAGTTCAGCTCATATGAATCAACATATTCGGGCTCCAGGCCGGGATTTCCAATCTGAATATTCAGAAGATCCATATAAGTTGGGAAAGGATCGAGGAAAAATTCTCTCGGTCTGTTAATACGGCGGCTGTAACTGAGCTGTAGTTGTTGTTCGAAAGGCAGCTGCTTCGTCAGGTATGCAGAGGGAAACAGATCGATACGATTAATCTTGTACTGTTCATCCATGGAAATCTGATGAATCACCCTGTCGGCATATTCCGCTCTCAGGCCAACCTGGAAATCCACAATCTTCGTGCTTGTCCCGAAAATAGCATAGCCTGACTGTATGTTACGAGCCAACTCAACATTATTATTTCTGCCCTCCACATTGCTCCAGGCATTCAGATTATGATCATACAGATCGAAAAGATAATCTGTTGTCCCGGATTCATAACGCAACTGGTATCCTGTCTCAAATTTACCTTCCTTTCCCACCGGCCTGTAATAATCAAGATTAAACCTGAACTCATTTTCATCGCCCGACTCCAGGGTTCTTTGTATATACGGTTCGGCATCATTCCCGATCCAGCTTGCGTCGGTATCAGTATCTTTCAGCTCCTCAAAATCGGAATCATTATCCCTGGAATAAAACAGTGAAGCCTGAAGTTTATGTTCCGGATTACCGAAATTATGATCATAATTTAATGTCAGACTATAGAAATCACTGTTTCTTTCAGAACCGCTTTTCTGCAGGTAATAATAATCTGCAATTGATGGCATGGAAAACTCATGATATTGAGAGATGGATGACCGTCCGAATCCCCTGCTTCCTATATTGGCCTGAAGACTGATTGTATTGTTCCCATCGGGATAGAAATCAAAACCTGTTTTGAAGCCGCTACCTGTCCCTCCCATTTCATTCTGCTCATCAGAAAGCAGGTAATAGGTTGTATCGTTCAGGTAGGATTCACGTTCAGATGAACCGCTACCCTGCATACTTCTGTTCTGGATATTGAAGCCGGCAAACAGGTTGAATTTATTCAGGCGGTAATTCAACAGGACATCCCCGCTGTACTGGTTAAAGCTCCCATAGGAGCCATTGACGATACCATTGAATCCCTGCAGTCTTTGTTTTTTCATGATCACATTAATGATACCAGCAGTACCATCCGGATCATACTTTGCAGATGGGTTTGTAATGATCTCGATCCGTTCAATTGAACTTGCGGGGATTTGCTGAAGGGCTTCACTTCCCTCCAGTACTGAAGGTTTATTGTCTATCAGAACCGTAAAATTCGAACTGCCCCTCAGGGTGATGTTACCATCGATATCTGTCTGGATGGATGGTGTATTTTCGAGTACATCCACGGCAGTCCCACCTGCAGCAGTGATATTCGATTCAACGTACACCACCTTACGGTCTATTTTATATTCCATCTGTGGCCTTTCGGCAACAATTTTCACCTCATCGAGTTCAGTCACCGACCGTTCCACCTTTACCTCTCCAAGATCAATGGTTTTATTCTGTGGGCTAACAACTATGGAGCTCATCCTGGTATTTTTATACCCGACAAACCTTATATCCGCATAATATGCTCCATAAGATAATTCCTTAAATTCAAACTGACCGGTCATATCAGTGATCGTCCCGGTTACAAGTAATGAATCTCTCTGACTATATAAAGCTACACTTGCAAATTCGACTGGTTCGTCTGTTACTTCATCAAGAATAATTCCTTTCATATACCCATCCTTCGGCATATTTTCAGGACTATAGCCGGAAGGTCCGCCGTCCGGCATTTGTGCAATGACTGATGAAAAACAAAAAACTGAAATCCATAGTCCGATAAAAAGTAATTTTTTCATGTAATTCTTTCCTTTCATTAATTGTGAGATATACTTTCTGCGATTAACCGAACACTTGGATATGCAAAAGAGATTTTGGTTTAATGAAGTTGAAAAGAATTAACAAAACATTAACAAATCAGGTGTTGATTTGAAAATGTTGCAGCGAAGCCGGACTATACTGGTATCATTCCAGGAGTGATACTTCAAAACTGAATTTTATTTTCTTAAACGCTGGTATAAATGTCTAGGCTGGAGCTGTGTTACAACTCCTTTACCATGAATTCTTTATTTCCCGGTCCGATTAGCAATCGGACTTACCTGCCGGATATTATGTATGTTCTGAGGGGTGTTACGACGCCAATAATTAGTTAAAATATCATTTCACCCCCCTCCGAATCTCCCCCCTCAAAGGGGGAGGCCAGAAAGGGATCACTGTTCCCCTTCCCTCTTCAGGGGAAGGGGATAGGAGATGGGGTGAAGTTAGGAAGGACAATTTGAGAGATCTCCCACATTATTAAATTAAAAGGTTGTGACACATCCCAATATTCAGACATCTGGGGGCATGATCCAGACCATCTGGCTTTTTGAGAGTGTGTATGTGTAACAGGAATATCCTGTTCTCATCCCTGCCTGCCCAGGGATTCGAATGCCATCATTCATTCTTCACACACCTCACTGAGAAAGCAGCTGTCTTATCATAGTCGCTGCGCAAAACCCTATCTGAATTGACATGTACAAAAAATGCCATAGCCCTGAAGGAATCTAATTGTGACCTGGACCAGTAAGCACCAAAATAACCCTTATCAAAATACCGTCCATCCCAGAATACAGTTCCATCCTTGTATCCGGCAAGCATGGCATTGAATCCTGATGAGCCTCCTTCCTTAAGGCTGGTACCATGATCCGTTCCTCTCCATCCTGTCAGGATCGATTCTTCATATGAAAGGCCAAGTTCCGTTTCAAGCTGCCTCCATTCCTCATCACTGGGCACATGCCAGCCATCCGGACAAACCTCCAGTGAAATTTTCCAGGTATATAGCCTGCCAAACAATGCACAATCATCCTGGCTATCATTATAACAATAGGATGTAACAGCTTCCCCGTTTTTATTATGTGTAACCTTGAGATTTTCTGCCATCCAGGTTTGTGTTCCAATCCGGACAATTTTATATGCGTTACCATCAACGTCTTTCAAAATATCATCTTCTTCAACTTTATCACATCCTGTTAATGCTGTATGGAAAAGAAAAAACAAAAATGGTAATATTAAACCAATCAAATTTCTCATCATGAAAATATGCTATGATCTGGGGTGGTATCACAATTAATTTTTCACGCAAAGAGTGCAGAGAAAACACCAGGCATGCAAAGAACAGATTGCTGTTAATCAGAACTTTGCGGTCTTTGTGATAACTTTGCGTGCTTTGCGAGAAACCTTTTTATAAGGTTATAACACATCCCCATGTCGATTATTTTTATTCACTTCACTCTCAACCTGACTGTTTCAGTGCAATCTGTCAGGTTTGATGTAATATCTGATAAATCGCTGAATATTTGTTCAACTACCTTCAATTGATGGAATAATATAATCCATGACCAGCCTTTCAGGTATATTCCATTGCTCTCCGTCACCTTCTTCAAAATTATTGATAAAAACTACAACAAGCTCATAATCAGGTAGTATCATAATCCACTGTCCACCATAACCCACAGCAGCATACATGCCGAAGGAGCTCACCCAGAATTGGTATCCATAATAATAATTCCCGATATGCTGAAATGGCTGATGTTTTTTTTGAGATTCGTTCACCCATTCAATCGGAATAACCTGTATACCATCCCACTGTCCCTCCTTCAGGTATAAAAAGCCAAACCTGGCCATATCCCTGGTTTTCAGACGCATTCCTCCCCCGCCCCGTGCAAATCCTTGAACATCAATGGGCCAGTAAAAATCCTCAATACCAATTTGCTTAAAGATTTTCGTCCTTGCAAAGGAATCTGACCTTACTCCGGTTGTTTTCTGGATGATCACCGATAAAAGGTCTGACAATCCTGAATTATAATTCTGTATTTCACCCGGTGGATATTCCATCGGCCTGTCCAGGACAAATTGTATATGATCACCTGAATTTCTCCATTGGTAATGCGTGTTGTTCGGATCCGAATAAGGGTAATCAAGTTCATCCCAGTCAAGCCCGCTGCTCATTGTCAGCATATGTTCAAGTGTTATCTCTTTCTTGGAATCTGTAAGGTTTTCAATATCATATTCAGGGAAAAAATCAACCATCCTGGTTTCTATTCCTGTTATTAACCCCTCCGAAACAGCTATGCCAATCAGTGCAGATGTAAAGCTTTTGGTGCATGAATGAATAACATGTTCAGTATTTTCATCGAAGTAAATCGAGTAATATTGTTCAGCTACAACGTAGCCCTTTCTGATAATCAGAATCCCATGTATAACAACACCGGATTCAACCAGCCGTACAATCTCATTATTCAGATCTTTGAGATACCTGTCACTCATACCAGCCTCTTTGGGACTGCATTCCCTCCATTGTGCGGTGGGATAATATTCCCCCAGATAAGTTCCGGTTTTGATAAAATCCTTTGCCGGGTATAACTCATTCCTGTTATCCGTTTTATTGCAGGATACAGCAATAGCAAGGATAATACCTGTAAGAAATGTCAGGATCACTCTAATACTCATTAACTGAATATAAAAACAGGATTGAAAGATAATGAATTACTGAAGAATTTACAACAGGCAGGAATTGGTTTTCGTCGCGTGCACTGATTATTCTCAGTACATTTTGTTGATGAGTGCACCCATCTCATTCCGTTTTTTAACGGTGAATTTGAGCTGATCACCATTCTTCATAACTACATTCAAACCGTTCTGGGAGAAAATGCTCTGATTGAAATAGATCACCTCAAGTATCTCGGATGGCAGTATTTCAAATTCCACCTCCTTCGTATGACCGTTGACGGATATGAAATATATTCTCTGATTTGTGATGATCAGTTTCCCGGAAATCTTTTCATTTTCTGAAAAGTAGGTTGAATCCCCTGCTTTCACGACTTGTTCGTTGGATTTAAAATTTACTACCATTTTTACCGGATATTAAGGTTTATACATCGTAATAACGATTGAAAAAGGAAAATGCTGCATAAAATGCATCATATTCAATGCCAGATATTGTAAGATATTATTTATCAATACATTATGACAAGAATATTTTTCAGTTATATTTTTCATTCTGTATTGAAATCGGACATCACTGTTCGATTATGAAACATTTTTATAATTAGACGACTGAAAATGACAAACGTTACAGAATAAGGGAAAAATTTGGCTGGTACAATGTTTATAGTTCTAAGTTTATAGTTCAAAGTTTATAGTTAGGATTTGGGTATGGGTGTGGTTATGGTTTTGAACTACATGGAGTATAGGGAAATACAGAGGGCCATAGAAGTTTAAAGGAAGACTAGCGTTATGTATATATGATAAATTCAAAAGGAAGGGAAATGACAGCCTGAAGGTCCTCTCCCCTTTCCTGGATAACCACATCATCAACATGATAATACCATAGTATTTTTATATCCGAATCCTTACCATGAATATCCTCAAACAGCTCGAGCATTTCAACAAAGAATCTTGCAGTTGAGGAATTATAATAATCCATTTTAAATTCAATACAGGTAGAAGGGTTAGGTGATTTAACATATTCGGAGACCCAATCCATCACAGGGGTAAATACTTTTCCCGGATCTTCCGGCATGGACTTCCCGGTGAACCTGAAAATATTACTTTCCTTATCAAGCAGGACTTCCGGTTCGTCCTCTGTGGGTAATAAATGTAAGGGATGAGAGAGAGGTGAAAGAATCATAACAGGACATTTAAATGGAACATTGATTTTTCTTCATCCATACGCATTATTTTATATTCGGGTGTTTCACTGCTTGCCCTGATGATATCAATCAGGCCAAGACCGGCTCCCCCATCACTGTTACGCGGACCTTCCTTTAATATTTTTTTGTAGACCTCTTTTAACTCATTCGTAGTGAGGGCAAGAAAACGTTCGAGTAAATCTCTCAAATATACAGCTTTCGTATTTTCAACATAATTTGCGGTGGTAATTTTGTATCTCTGATCAGTAACCGCAATGATAAAAATTCCTTCCCGTTTGTCTTCAAAAGTATATCCATGATGCATGATATTCTGCAGCATCTCTACCAGTATGTGAAAAAGGGTCTTATTCAGGCTTGTATGTGGTGTTTTGTTATGCAGGTTCTGGTCGATCATGTTAAGAAGCGGCAGGATTGAATCCTGCTTGAAATCACCCTGATAAGCCATCAATACATCGTTTTTTGCCAGAATCTCATTCAAATTAACAGATTGACAGATCGTACAATTATCCTCCAGATCCCCTGATATTTTATGATTATCTGCTGCAATAAGCATCTGAAGGTAGAAGAAGGCGAACCGGTCATTGATTTTCCTGAAATCGGATTCGAGTTTTTTCCCTGATTTTCTTGCCATCTCGATTAAGCCAAGACCGGCTCCTCCTTTACTGGATATTTCATCTGTTCCAAGTACTTTGAGATAGAGGGTTTTCAGTTCTTCCTGATCGAGCCTGTTGATATTTTCGATCTTTGATCTTAGGTTGTTAACATATTGTGCTGCAATAAGATTCCCTGAAGCTATAAAATAATTGCCTGATCTGTTCCTGGTCATGAAATATCCGGCATGCTCGTGTAATCCTTCTTCTAAGGGATTCACATCTCCATGCCTGATGACATTCTGAAAACATTCTGCCATCAGGAAAGCTACTTTTTTCCTAATCTGGGATTGCTTGGCAGCACGGCCGAAATGAATATCTGAGATATCAATCAGCCTCACAGTGACCTCATCCGCAAAATTCCCCCGGTAGAACAAGCTCAGCTGGTCATTTTCAATAATTTTGTAAAATTTCTGAAAATCGTTCCAGTCCATCTTAACTTTATAATAACACAACGTGTAAATTATTCGGAGATCCTGATACTTTCTGTTTTATTATTACGAAGATTGTTTCTTTAAAAATAAATGAAATTCAGTTACATTCTATCTATTCCTGAAGAATATTCAAAAAAAACTATTGGTTAAAGATAATGATTGTTGATCACTGACAGCGAACTAATTTACATCTTTAAAAAAACATATCATAATTTAAAGCATAGAATATTTGACATCGTAGATCTTTTATTTTTGACGGAATAATGATTCTTTATTTTATTCAGAATAAAACTAAGGCTGAGGCTAAGGCTAAGGAAGAATGATAAATTGGTATACTGGTATACTGGTATATTGGTATATTGGTATATTGGTATATTGGTATATATATTGGTGTGTGGGTGTGCACGTAGGCCGGAGTTGGTCCGATTTTCAATCGGACCTTGAAGAGCGAACAGGTGCCTGTTAAGTCCGGTTTCCAGCCGGACACATTCAGGTACCACAAGAACATTGGTTAAAATCATAACTCTAACTCACTCCCACCGAGAACCGAAAACCGAGAACCAGGAACCATTTATCCGGTTTCCAACCGGACTTTTTAGGTATTGTGCGAAACCATATTGAAAAGTCTTCGGATTATTCTATTTTTCCTCTGTAAAAAGTTTAAATTTGTCTTAATTAATCAACAAATTTAAACTTTACCGCAGGGAATTTCCATGAACTTTCCTGCCTGCAGGCAGGCAGGTTTCATAAGTCTTTGAGTAACTTTTCATGAAAAAATTTCATGTCCGTTTATAAAAAAACAAAAATATTCCAATGAAAACACGCCGAGATTTCATTAAGCTGTCAGGAGCGGGTATGGCTGGCACAGCTTTATCCAGAATCAACCCGGATATTCATCTGGTCAGTTCATTAACTGAAGATACTGCGATTCCATTTGAACTGGGAATTGCTTCGTATACCTTCAGGAAATTCAATCTGGACGATACCCTTGCCATGACCCGGAGACTGGCTATCAGAAACATTGCATTCAAAAGTTTCCATCTGCCCCTTGAGGCAACAAGTGAAGAAATCACTGCAACTACAGCCAAAATAGAAAAGGCAGACCTGAATCTTTATGGATGTGGCGTCGTTTATATGAATAATGAATCCGAAGTCAACCAGGCTTTTGAATATGCAAGAATGGCCGGGATGAAACTGATCATTGGTGTTCCTAACCATGAACTACTACCCATGGTTGAAAAAAAGGTAAAGGAATACGGTATCCGGGTTGCTATTCATAATCATGGCCCGGGAGATGAGATATACCCTACGCTTGAAAGCATATACGTTAAGATAAAGGACCTGGATCCCGGAATTGGTATGTGTCATGATATCGGTCACACTCAGCGATATGGGGAAGACCCGGTAAAGGATACTGAAAAATACTTCAACAGAATCCTTGACGTGCATTTGAAAGATGTTACAGAATCCTCTGCTAATGGCAAAAACTATGAAGTAGGACGCGGTGTGATTGATATCCCGGGAGTGCTTGATGTCCTTGTTGAGAAGAAATTTACCGGTTTTGCCAGTTTTGAATATGAGAAGGATGAGGACGATCCGTTGCCCGGACTGGCCGAGAGTGTAGGATATGTTCGGGGTGTTTTGAAGATGATATCACGAAGCAGTTAATACTGTTGTTCCTGTTGTTGTTCCTCATGTTGTTTCATATTGTTTTTCAGTAGTATCTCATTTATTAATTCAGTTGTACTTCGGTTGTTAGTTCAGTAGTGATTCAATTGTCATTCGGCAGTTATTCAGTTGTGCTTCAATTTTGTTTTGGTTATGGTTTCAACAGTTCTGAGTGTATTCAAAATTGAGGTCATCCCGAAAAGTGAAGCGAATTCGGGATCTTCGTTATTCTAAGTATAAGTATCTTTTATTCAGTTTTCATTTAAACTACTATTTGACTTTAGGATCAAGTCATCCCGATCCGCCTCAGGCGGATGAGGGATCTCGTCCGATTTATCAAGGTCGCCTGAGATAATTTGTTATGTGTTTTCTTTTACGTGTTTCCGTTTATCATAATAATTATATACCCTGGATGGTCACCTGTGGTTACGAGTTCCCTCCTCGCTATCGCTCGTCGGGATGGCCTGTTTCAGGACACTATGTTACTCACTTCCTGTACCCTTTTCCTTTGTAACCTTGCTTCCTTGAGACCTTGTCACTTTGCCACCTTGCTTCCTTGAGACCTTGTCACTTTGCCACCTTGCTTCCTTGAGACCTTGTTACTTTGCCACCTTGCTTCCTTGAGACCTTGTTACTTTGCCACCTTGCTTCCTTGAGACCTTGTTACTTTGCCACCTTGCTTCCTTGCAACCTTGTTACTTTGCCACCTTGCTTCCTTGCGACCTTGCGACCTTCTCACCCTGCTTCCCTGTTTCCCTCCTAACCGTTCCCGTATCCATTCATATATCAAATTATTCATATATTTACAGTACATCTGAATATTTGTCAAATAATCATTTTCCCAATGCTGACAAACGTTGACTATCTTCTTATAGCATTTTATTTTGTTGTTATCCTGATAATCGGGTTGTTGACCGGACGAAGACAGGAAAGAGAAGATTACCTGATTGCTAACAGAAAGCTTAATTCCATACAGGCAACAAGTACCATATTCTCCAGCAGGATCGGTGCAGCCATCTTACTCACATACACTGCACTGGTATATCTTTACGGGCTTGGAGCCCTCTGGTATTTCATCGGTGCAGTATTCGGATTATTTGTATTTTATTTCTTCGGGAAGAAAATCAAAAAGCTTGCTGACGAGCAAAAATTTTATCCCCTCCCCGATTATTTTTTCTTTTTAAAAGGAAGATTCGCAGGATATCTCGCCACGCTTATTGTTATCATTATCATGTTTGGCTGGGTGGTACTGAATTTTATTGCCGGAGCTAAACTTGTGGCTGAGTATACACCAATCAGTTATGAATTATCGGTTGTTCTTGTCGGATTTGTCATCATGGCTTATCTTGTTGCGGGTGGTTTCAGCGCCGTTGTAAAGACTGATCTTATCCAGACCATCGGAATTTTCCTTTTATTTATCCTGATGATATATCTTCTGATCGTCTCTCCGACCAAACCATCCATTGTAATAATGGATCTTTTCGATATCCCTGTTAATGAAATGGTTAGTTTTTTCCTTGCAGGATTTTTTATTCCGATGGCCTCACCGGAGCTGTGGCAGCGAGTTTATGCTATAAAGGACCAGAAACATTTTAAGCGAAGCCTTTTCCTGTCATCTGTTTTTTATCTTATAATCGGATTTATCCTGATGATGATTGGCCTTGTGATACGTGTTGACCTGCCGGAAATTGAAGCAGGCACCTCTCTGATTGTTGGTTTCAGCAAGCTTTTACCAGTTGGGTTGGCCGGCCTGTCTGTAGTGATCATCTATTCGGCTGTTTCATCCTCGGCAGATACTTACCTGTTTACCACTGCTGCTTCTGTGACCCAGGATTTTCTTCAGAAATCGGGAATACTCAGGAAAGAAAGACTGTTTCTTATGATGAGAATCTGTATGGTAATCCTGATGCTCCTGGGCGTCACAATGGCCCTGGTTTTAAAAGATATTGTCGATACAACATTTTTCTTCGTTTCCCTTACCATGTCTCTCGGCTTCCTGGTCCTGGTCCTGTGGGTATATCCGGATCTCAACAAGCACAGTGTCAATTTTTCCATCTTTTTCTGCCTGGTTGGAGTGATTGTTCCGGCTATCATTTTTGGCATCAGTACATCCCTGATAATTTATGCCTGGGGATTATGTATAGTAGGATTACTGGCTGGTATCGTGGTGAATTATTTTGTGAAACCTTCAAAGTTGAGAATTGGATCAGGATGAAAGAACAGACCTGATGACTTTTACCTGGAGAAATTTATTTTAAATTGAAATGTGAACTTAACAGACAGGGGATTCAAATGGGCGATTGCCTTACGATGATCCAGGGAAATAAAAAAAAGATCGCCTGTGATGCAGTATTGAGAAAAAATGAAACCGGAACCTGGCAAAGGATTATCAAATCGGCTCATCTGAGCAGACCGGAGCATTACTTCAGCATTTATATGTCGGGGTGCAATATGAACTGCCGAAAATGCCACAGTCATGAATTTACTAAAGCTGCTTCCGGGGAATGGATGACTACCGACCAGATTGCAGGGTTATGTGCTGAATATCGCGAGCAGGTAACTGTTTACGAACCTCTTGAAAGGGCCCTTGACTGGTACGCTTCAGATCTGTGCAGGTGCTGCGGATATTGTGTGATAACCGGGAGACGCAGCCCAACTTGTCCCGGAGTCCTTGAGCCGCATCAGATCCTGCTCAGTCCCCAGGGATTCGGCCCGGCCAGAAATATTGTAGGATATACAGGAGGTGACCTGGGCTGCTGTGTTGATTTTTATGTTGATCTAACCAGGAAAATAAAAACCAAAAGTCCTGAATTGTGGATTCTTTATGAAACAAACGGTTATGGATTAACAAGTACCAACCTCAAAAAACTAAGGGAAGCCGGTGTTGATTCATTCTGGCTTGATATAAAGGCCTTTGATCCTGTTATACACAAAAAACTCTGTGGTGTGGATAACCACAGGATACTTGATCTTCCCAAGCAAGTGCAACAATTTGGGTTTCAACTCGAGGTTCTTAGCCTTTTTATTCCACGATGGGTGGAAACCGACCAGCTTTCCAAAATAGCTTTGTTGCTTGCAGAAGTTAACCGTGAGATTCCTTTTACCCTGCTTGCCTTTTTCCCTGAATACAGGATGATGAATACGAGATCCCCAAATACAGTGGAAATGATTGAATCTTACCATGCTGTTAAGAAAGCCGGGCTCAAAAATGTCAGAATAGGTAATATCGGCGTATTTGCTAAAACCGAGACGGACTATGAACTCCTGAAACGGGAAACAGGGATAGAGTAAAAGGTTGTCGGTTGTCGGTTGTCGGTTATCGGTTGTCGGTTCTTGGTTGTCGGTTTTTCGGTCCGCTTGTCCTGATTCCTGGTTCCTGGATTAGTTGAAATTTCGCCGTTAAAGGGGTGGAGGTTTGAGTGGAGGGTTCGGGTTGGAGATTCTTATATTTCGTTTTCGTTTGTCGGTTTTTCGGTCTGTCTGTCCTGGTTCTTGGTTCCCGGTTTAGTTGAAATTTCGTCCCTAAAGGGGCGGAGGAGTGAGTGGAGGGTTTGGGAAGAATGGCATCTGTTTTCCTGTCTTCTCTGTTAAATGGCGGATTTCTGTTTCGACCGGCATAATTGGTCGCGTCCAATAAGGTACCTGGATAAATCTGGTTCTTAATATCTGGCTAAGAGGATTTTATAACTAATATGTTTCCTATAAAGCCCACGCAGCACTTTCCTGATATGTGTCATTGAGCCATCATTCACGGACTATCATCCCGGATATCAATCCCTCGGACTGATTAATCAGGCTATTTTAATTTGCAGAATCGGTTAAATCAATATATTTGAATTTTTTGGTATCACATCAGTCAAAAATGACAGCCAATATAAAAAGGGCAGTAGTATTATTGCTATCCCTGCTCTTCAGCTTTATAACAGGATATTCCCAGAAAACCCTTCAGGCTGTATTTACTTCAGCTCCTCCTCTTATTGATGGAATCATCACTCCTGGTGAATGGACAGGTGCTGATTCGTCCACCAACTTTATCCAGATGGAACCACGAAAAGGAATGCCTGCAAGTGAACCAACAACGGCATATCTATTGTTCGATCACCAGTTTATATATGTTGCCTTTTCATGTTATCACAGTGATCCAAAAGACATTGTAGCCAGGATTCAGCAACGTGATGAACTAACAAAAAATGATGACATTGTTGCAATCCTTCTTGACACTTATTCTGATAAAAGAACTGCTTTTGTATTCTTTATCAATCCTCTGAATACCCAGATTGATATGAGGGTTTCTGATGATGGTAGAAGCCTTGATCTTAACTGGGATGCCGAGTGGATTTCGGCTGCTTCTGTCACTCCTTATGGATGGATTGCTGAAATGGCCATTCCTTTTAAAAGTATAAGTTACAAAGCAGATATCGATACCTGGGGCATCAACTTCGGTCGTATCATAAGAAAAAATTCTGAGACTGCTTACTGGTCGGAAGAATTGAGTGATGATTTCAGGGTTTCGCAAGGTGGGATATTATCCGGTATCCAACCTCCGGAAAGAAAAGCACGGGTAAAACTTTTTCCTTATGGAACAATCCGATACGAAGACAGCGATGCAACGGGAATATACAAAAAATGGAAACCCAATGCAGGTCTTGATGCTGAAGTGGGTATTACCTCTCAACTTGTTACTAACCTGACTTTAAATCCTGATTTTGCCACTGTTGAGGGGGATCAGGAACAGATTAACCTGACAAGGTGGGAACTCAGCTGGCCGGAGAAAAGGCTATTTTTCCTCGAAGGTAACGATATGTTTAATACAAGGATCCGCACTTTCTATTCCCGGCGGATTGGTGATATTCATTATGGAGGTAAAATAACAGGTAAAGTTGGTGGTATGAATATGAATGTTCTAACTGCCCGTTCAGTCGAGGAACCTGATGTACAGGAGCCTTCTTCATGGTATACAGCTGTACGCCTTAAACAGGATATCCTGAAATCATCTTTTGTCGGGTTGACATTCGTCGACAAATCATGGAACGGAGGGTATACCCGGTCTCTCAGTGCTGATTATCTCCTCAACCTTGGAAAAACCTGGAAACTAACAGGGCAATATGTGACCAGTGCTCCTGGTGATTGGCTTACTCATAGTGCCTGGTATGTGCGGTTTGCCCGTGAAAATAATATCTATCATTACCATATCCGGTATTCCAATACAGGAGAGAATTTCAGAGATAATGTCAATAAAACGGGTTTTATACGTGATGATGATATGAAAGAACTGGACAGTGATATTACCTACCGCTGGTGGGCAGATAATAAATGGATCAAATATATCAGCATCGGGACCTACAACAATATTTTCTGGAACCATCAGAATGTTTTCCGGAGCTGGTATATAACCGAACGATTCCGGATGTACCTCCAGAACAGGTTCAGCCTTGACTTTTCCTACAATAATGAATTTAAGCTTTATTAGAATAAGTTTTACAACCACCAATGGAAAACGGAATTAGGATATAATACCGATGAATGGGCTTCTGCATCCATAGCCGAAACATGGGGAGAGAATTACGACAGAAATTTTTACCTGACCACTGCAAGTGTGAAAGTCAAACCCTTAACGAAGCTAGCTTTGGAGTATTCACTGGACATTCTGAGATACAATCCGGATACAACGAGCAGTTCGACTATTATCAACGTTGCTTCGGTTATATACTATTTCACCAATGACCTATGGGTGAGGATGTTTGCACAAAATAATACATCCCTTGACCGGTTTTATTTCTATGGTCTGTTCGGATGGCGTTTCAAACCACCCTTTGGCGCTCTCTACCTGATTTACACCACCGATGAGTGGATACAGGTTCTTCCCGGAGCCGAAGACAATAAACGGCATACCAGAATATTTTTCTTTAAACTGACTTATCCGATACTGATAGGGAAAGGGTGATCTAGTTTTCGGTTTTTCGGTCCTCCTTTCCTGGTTCTTGGTTCCTGGGTTAGTTGAAATTTCGCCCCTAAAGGGGCGGAGGAGTGAGTGGAGAGGTTGGGTTTGGGATTCTTATATTTCGGTTTTTGATTCTATTTCGATTGCTTCCTCACACATGACCACCATCACAGCCCTCTCGCGAATGTATGCAAGGTAACACTTCTCAATTTTTGATTCTAATTCGATTATCGGCTTTCGACATTCGTTATTTTCATCTTTTATGTCACCTTCATCCTTTCACCAGTATATTGTTCATAAGTTTTTCTCTCAACGATCTCTTTAATCCTGCGCATAGCCCGGTTGATATCCTCAAAACTTGTATAGATTGATGCTATCCCGAGCCTCAGATTATCCGGAATACGAAAATCCGGGATAACCTTTATATCCGGCTTTTTTGCTTCAATCATGGCTTTGCTGATCCTGAATGCCTCAGGATGGCGGATGGAGACATGTGATCCGCGTATTTCAGGATTTCTCGGTGATCCAAGGTTGAAGCCAAGGGGTAATAACCATTGATTAAACAGGAACAACAGGTATTCGGTCTGCATCATGCTTTTCTTCCGAAGTCTGTCCATTCCTGCCTGAAGGTGAAGGTCCAGGCCGGGTTCAATAGCAAGCAATGATACTATTGGTGGTGTCCCCACCTGGAACCGGCTGATATTCTCCGCAGGCATAAAATCAAGATTGAAACTGAAAGGGTCTTTTGATCCCAGCCAACCCCAGAGGGGCTGTATAAGTTTTTTCTGAAGATCTTTACGCACATAAAGAAAAGCAGGTGAACCAGGACCACCATTCAGGTATTTATAGGTACATCCGACTGCCAGCTCAGCCTCTGTTCCGTTCAGATCAACAGGCACCGATCCCACGGAATGACTCAGATCCCAGAGTACATATGCTCCTTTTCGATGAGCTATTTGGTTAATAAATGCCATATTATGAACAAATGCGCTCCTGAAACAGGTATGTGTAAGGACAACCAGTGCAGTATTTTTATCAATCTCGTTTGCGAGTGTTTCCTGATTAATCTGTATACCATCTCCCGAAGTCACCATCTCAATAGTATATCCTGATCCTATTAAATCAATTAATCCTTGAAGAATATAAAGGTCTGATGGAAAGTTTAATTCATCACTTATAATTTTAGTGCGGTTCTTTTGGTCCTTCAGGGCTGCCCCGGCCAGTTTGAACAGGTTAACAGATGTGGCATCTGTTATTATTACCTCATCAGGTTTCGCACCTACCAGGTTAGCCAGCTTGGCACCAATCCTTGCAGAGGCTTCGATCCAGCCTTCATTCCAGCTGCGAATCAGTCTTTCTCCCCATTGTCGCTCAACAGCATCCTTCAGGATTTCAATTGTTTTGGATGGTAACCTTCCAAGTGAATTGCCATCAAGATAAATAGTATCAGGATCAACGATTACAAACTCATCTCTGAATTCCCTGAGCTCATCCCTGGCATCAAGTTTCCGTGCATGATTAATACTTTCGTCTGTAAAATTCATTTTTATGTTGTGTGATATGATGATTGAAGAATAATTCAAAGCGCGGAAGTACTGATTTCAACCACACCAGGTAGCAAACCATCTGATGTGGCCTCTATCTGTATTGCACCGGGCTTGGTATCTGATTGTACAATCAGCTGGCATTTTCCATTGAATAAGTAACGCTGCCACCTTCCATCGTCACATTTATCCGGCTCGTGGCTGCTTGGGTCACCATTACCGACACCGATAATTTTTGCACTGCCGGTAATGTTGAATAGTATCAGATTATCCGCGTCAGGCACCTCCCTGCCCTGTTTATCCTCAACAGTTACATTCACAATCGTGGCATCATAACCATTAGTAATAAGGTTCTTCTGATCAGAATTTAACACAAT
>Ga0111176_1078_pt1 | contig 17281 bp, 12 predicted proteins | sample DeeMarSWOR324_28_FD_80229 | JGI IMG/M metagenome (GOLD analysis project Ga0111176, IMG submission 80229) | Bacteroides sp. SM23_62_1 | reverse complement strand
AGACTATATGGATTGCCAATACCGATCAGCGTCACCGTATGCATGTCCTGATTGGATATACGGTCTTTCCGAATTCCTCCATAGTTGAAATGACAATTAAACCAATGAATTCAACACCAGTTGTAAACAGTTTTTTATTCTGGTCGAATCCATCTGTTCATGTCGACACGAATTACCAGGTAATTTTTCCTCCTTCGGTGCAATATGTTACCCAGCATGCGAAACGTGAGATGACTGCCTGGCCTGTCGCGGACAGGCAATATAACCGGTTTGATTACACAGGGATAAATATCAGTTTATGGAAAAATATTGGTGTCCCTTCATCTTTTTTCTCCTGGGATCCAAAGGAGGATTATTTCGGTGGTTATGATCATGGTAAGCAGGCAGGGACTGTCTGGGTTGGGAACCATCATATCACTCCCGGGATGAAATTCTGGGCCTGGGGGAACAATCCGGGGGGTGACAGGGCCAATGCCGGGCTTACCGACACAGACGGTCATTATATCGAGTTGATGGCAGGCGCATATACCGATAACCAGCCCGATTACAGCTGGATCCAGCCATATGAAGATAAAACGGTTAAAATGATCTGGTTCCCGATACGTGAATTAGGAGGGTTGAAATATGCCAGCAGGGATGGTGCTTTAAACGTTGAGGTTGGTGAAGATAATATAGCAGAGATCCGGATCAACACTACATCACCTCATCAGGAGGCGCAAATATTGTGTAAAGTCAGGGATAAAACTTTGTTCCGGGAAATTACTGATATCCATCCCGGCAAGCCATATAGTGCTGAAATTGTTTTAAATAATGGAATCACAGAAGATGACCTGGAAATTTTACTGGTAAGTCAGAATGGGGAAAAATTACTTTCATACAGTCCTGCAGAACATCATCCACCAGACTACCCATTGCCTGAAGCATTAATTCCACCAGCACCACCCGAAGAAATAGCCACTGTTGAAGAGCTTTATTTAACCGGCTTACGTCTGGATCAGTTTTATAATGCGTCCCTTGATCCCATGCCCTATTATGAAGAAGCCCTGAGGCGTGATCCGGGTGATTACCGAGTGAATACACAGTTAGGCATCAACTATATTAAGCGCATGATGTGGGACGAAGCGGAAAAGAAATTGCGTACTGCTTTTGAACGGATCACACAAAACTATACTAGACCGAAAGACGGTGAAGCTCTATATTATCTGGGGGTGACACTGAGAGCCCTTGGAAAACAGGATGAAGCCTATGATATTTTCTACAGAGCATCCTGGAGCGCAGCGTGGCATACCCCGGCCTATTACCAACTGGCTGAAATAGACTGTCAGCGGGGTGAGTATGAGATTGCACTGGATCACATTGAAAGATCAATATCTACCAATATAAGTAATCTGAATGCCCTTAATCTGAAAGCTGTTATTTTAAGAAAGACCGGCCATATTGAGGCTGCAGAACAACAGGTAAAGATGATCCTGAAGAAGGATATACTGAACCATCAGGCAAGAAACGAACTGGCTTTAATAAAATCCGTGTCGAATCATACTGATGATGCTGAGGATGTAATTAATGAATTATTAATTATCATGCGGGATGAAGTTCAGTCATACCTTGAACTGGCTATTGCATATGCCAGTTGTGGCTTCTATGATGAAGCTGTCGAAGTGCTTTCCCGGCTGGAAAAAAGAGGGAACAATTTTCCAATGCTTTATTATTACCTGGGATATTACTGGTCAAAGAAAGGTGATGAGGTAAAAACATCAGACTATTATAAAACTGCAAGTAAGCAACCACATAATTACTGTTTTCCGTTCAGATCAGAGTCCGTTAATATATTGCAACATACTATGAAAGTTAATCCTGAGGATGCCCGGGCACCTTATTACCTTGGGAACCTTTTGTTTGAAATTCAACCCGGGAATGCTATTCATGAGTGGGAGAAAGCCCGTGATCTGGACAACACTTTCTATATAGTACACCGTAACCTCGGGCTGGCCTATGAAAAAGTGCTGAATGATATGAAGACAGCGCTGGTCAGTATGGAGAAGGCTGTTGAATGTAACAGCCGGGATCCAAGACTCCTGTTTGAAATGGATGTATTATATAATAAAAACAAAGCATCATCCGAGACAAAATACCGGTTGCTGAAGGACAATTATGAAACGGTTGAACAGCGGTCAGAATGTCTCCTCCGCCTTGCAACAAGATCGGTTGAGGTGGGTGAATATGATGAAGCAATCGACATCCTGATCAATCATTCATTTCCACAGTTTGAAGGGGGACAGGAATTTCAGGAAGCCTTTCTTAATGCATATACCCTGAGAGGACTGGACCATTTTAACGCAGGCAGTCTTGAAGCTGCCCGGAGTGATTTCGAGACAGCCATGGCATATCCTGTCGAACGGTTCGGACGATCCCGCTGGGCACAGTTACATTACTTCATGGGGATGGTTCTTGAGGCAACGGGAGAAAAAGTTGCCGCTCAATCATCCTGTCAGAACACATTGAATGTCAGCGTTTCGCGAAGCAGTTCAGACCGTGAATATCTGTATTATCATGGATTGGCTTTACAGAAAACAGGTAAATCCCATGAAGCGGAAGAGCTCTTCCAGGAAATGCTCAATATGGCAAGGAGTGAGAGCGAAAGTGGATTCTTCCGCCAATTCGAGGCTGGCCTTTCAAGAGATATGCAGATGGCATCAAATCATTACCTGGCAGGATTGGCTTACGAAGGACTTGGGGAGATCAAAAAAGCGAAACAGGAATTTGCCAGTGCAGTTGAACTGGATCCCGGGCATGTGTGGAGCAAGGTCCACCTGGAATTACTTGAGGAATAGAGATTAATTTATCTGTAAAAGATATCTCGCATTCCCAATGGATTGTAGTTTACTCTTCCCAGATTAACGTCTCGTCAGTGGCGTTCTCATCAAATCGTACACCCTCACACATTGTATTTCCGGCAAATCCACCCAACCCACATAAAACATTGCAGTTTTCATCATACACGGTGGCTATCATATCAGCTCCGCAATCGCCATCGGAAAACACATATACAAACCTGTCTTGAAATACAAACCTGTAAACACTTGCCCCGTGATCACAGAGATGGGATTTTTCAAATTCCCTGATTTTATTCATAATACAATCAGGAATATCCAAAAAATATGACCTTTCGCAGGCCAGAGTACAAAACAGTACAATAAAGGCCATCATTATTTTTGTTCTCATGTTCCTGGATAATTCTTACGGATATATTGTTGATAGCTAATCAATTTTAAAGTGTTTTTCTTTTTGTTCAGAACATAGAAGAACAAACCAATAATTTGATATAATTAAGGTATCTTTTGTTAAAGAATATATTATTTCAATGCTTTCTGCACACATTCCTGTATTATCAGGTATTAATCTGAAAGTTGTATCACTTTCAAAAATATAGCTTCCGTTGCATCATATGCTCTCACCCCAACTGAAAAAATATTTTCCATCTGACCTGAATTCTTTTATCTGGGGCACTGAATCTACAACCTTTATCCATTCTTGTGTATTTCCCGTCTGGAGTCCTGCTAATTGCCACTTACCAATAAGCATGGGATTGAGGACTTTAAAATCATTTTCACAACTGACTATGAAGACCAACAGAAAAAGACTAATTATGAATTTCAATAATTTCACGTTGATAGTGGTAGTTTAAGACTGTCTTCAAGCAGAAATCTAATCCTGTTCAATGATATGGATACCCGAACTGGTCCCGATCCATATTTTATTATATGGATCACTCGTTATTGTATGTATTGCATAAAATGATCCGGATAAGCTATCAATTTTTTTGTAAAACCACGATTGTCCGTTATATGCAGCAATTTTCAATTCACTGATCCCTACCGATGCCCATATATTTCCCCTGGCATCTGTATTCATTACCCAGACATATCCTAAAAAATTACCATCCTCATCTTCCGGATTATTTATAACACATTTTTCTCCATTGAATTGAATGATATGTGGTCCTGAGAAATGACCTGAGCTGGAGAGACTGTAGTCGATAGAGGCTATTATTGAATTAAATTTCCCGGCTGCCAGATGGCCAAAGTGATACGGCTGAAAACCAAGGTTTGATTCATCATATATTGTCCATTTGCCCCTACTGATTCTGATAAGGTATCGATTGACAGCCAGCCACACATTATTGTATTTGTCGATTACAATATCCTGAATCAGATTATCCGGAAGTGGCGAGTTATCCGGAGTATAGGATTTCCATATTGTCCCATTGAAAGACATGAGTCCACCTTCCCTGTGTCTGCATGAAGCTAACCAGACAACGTTATTCTGATCAATTGCGATAGAACTGACAAAATCTTCAAGTAGTGGCGAGTTATCAGTATTGTATATCTCGAAAGACTTACCATCAAATTCTATTAATCCCCCGGTTCCAATCCAGATATGATCATCATGATCGACTTTCAGGTCCCATATTTTTTGATTTTCCAGAAGAACCGTATTTACAGAGTTATATTCATTTACAGAGTTACCATCATATTTAATTAATCCCTGCCTGAAAGTGCCGATCCAGGCATTTCCCTTACTGTCAAAATCGATCGCAGTTACAAAATAATCAGGCAAAATATATGAAGATGTATCAAAAATAATTTCATCAAAAATCAACTGATCTTTTTCACAACCTGTGCTTAAAAGGTATAGAATCATGATACCAGCTGATAAGTATCTATTCATATGTTTCTTCTGAATATTAATTGATCAGTTTCTCGAATTTCTTTTAACAATTAGTTTATATAATATTTTGATTGTGCAGATAATTGTTATTATTTGAACTTAATCCATGCAATGCCCTCCATTCCTGGTGTGAATAGAAATGAAATAAATTATAATACTCAGATGTTTTTTATCACAGAAAGGTTGCTTGAAATTGAACAACAGGTTTATGTAATTAATATATTAATTTATTGAAAGCAAATTATTTATTTTTAAAGAAGTTTTTTAGAATCTGATCCAAAAAGATAAATCTGTATAAAGATTATCAAGGCGAAGCTTAGAATTTTTTAGAGCGAAAAAATATTTGAATTATCATCTTTTTATTTTATGAATCATGAGAAAATCAAACATTTTGTTTATATTTTTTTTCATATCAGCTGTTTCTTGTCTTCCCGCCCAGGATGTTGAGCATTCATTTCTGACAGCAGAAGAAGTCATAACCAGTCTCTATAATCTGGTAACATTTGATGCAGGGACAACACCTGATTGGGACCGTGTAAGGTCGTTATTCTTACCTGAGGCGGTTGTTGTACTGCGTACTTCCAGAGAAAGTACTTCCGTTTTTTCTGTTGAAGGATTTGTGGACGATTTCATTCAATTCATTGAACGGGCTGAAGCTGAAAAGACAGGTTTCAGGGAAGAGATCATAAGTATGAAACCCATGATTTTTGGTGATATGGCTGATATCTGGGTTTTGTATGAGGCCAGCATTCCGGGTTCACAACGTCCCCCGCAGCAGGGTGTTGATTTCTTTTCTTTGATAAAAAAGGAAGGACAATGGGTGATCGTTTCAGTAACAAATGAGATTCCAACATCTGAGAGGCCGGTACCGGAAATTTTCTGAAAAATAAGTGCAGCAACTAAAAGTTAAACAACATTTTGTCCGCTCAACCTGATAGCTATTTATCTGGTATTCTATTGTGTGTTTCATTGAAACTATATTATGGCCCTGTGCTCTGTGCCCTTTGCTTCCAGCTTTACCCTCTATGCTCTACTTTCCGTGCACTATACTCCATTTTCCTGATATTTAAATATTTATTAAAGTAACTTCTGGTCCGGTTAAAAATTCTTTATGAATAACGCAACGGATTAACGATATTACCGTTTAAATTAATGTTTAATCAAAAAATTAAAATCATGAGAAAAATATTGAAATTAAAAACTATTGTGTCACTATTTCTGGCCCTGTTTGTGATTGTAATGATTAACAGTTGTAAGAAGGATGAAGAAAAGGATGATCCGCCAGAATTACCACCGGTTGGTTCTCTTCTCATGGATTTTTCTGATTTTGATGACCCCGCTGATACAATTTCCAAGCATAAAGCAATTGAAACATATCAGAACTGGGGCCATTCATTTGTAACGGTTGCTTTCTGGAATATCCTGGCAACAGTATCAATGGGGATGCCGGCACTTGCATTTGCAGAAGCTGTTAATCATCAACCTGTATACCTGGGTGAGAATTCCTGGGAATGGTCGTATGAAATAACCGTTGGTCCTGTTGTTTACACAATAAAATTAGTAACCAATCGAGTGTCCAATGAAGAATACATTATGAAGATGCTGGTGTCCAAATCTGGCACACAGGGATTTGACGATTTTAAATGGTTTGAAGGGACGGTCAGGTACGACCAGACGAGTGCCTACTGGATTCTATATGAAAATCCCAGTAATCCTAACGAACTTCTGGATATAGATTGGACTATGGACTGGGAGGCTGGTACTTATACAATTAAATACACCTATATTAAACCGGGAACTATTGAAAATGGCAGTTACATTAAGCATGGTGTAACCGGTGAATCTCCATATGATGCTTACTATACAGTATCTGTATCTATGAATACAGTCGAAATCGAGTGGAATAAAACTACAAAAGCAGGAAGGGTTAAAGATCCATTTAAATTCGGAGACACGGACTGGCATTGCTGGGATGAAAATCTTATGGATACGGTCTGCCTATAAAAACACTATAATTGATTAATAAAAAAGGGCTGTTAAAGCCCTTTTTTATTTGATAAAACTCCTATATATCAGTATATTATATTGTTAGTAAAAATTTATGTTGCAAAACATATGAAATGTATAATGATATATTATTGGAGTTGGGATTAATGACTGGATCATTAATAGTGATCCAGTCGCTTATAATGACTGGATCATTCGCGAAGCTATATCCATTTCAAAAGCCTATAGTCCTGTATTTCAGCTATTTAGGGTATTTCACCATCCGGTACCCCGTCCAGATGATACCAACAGCAAACAATGCAATTCCAATTATCCCGATTATTTGCTGAAGAGGGCCGAATAATGGACCAAGCCCGAAAAGTGGAGCACCAACAATAAACATCTGGACACCAAAGGTGGGAAGTCCGTCAACCAGCCTGCAGGCAATTCCTAAAAATAAATAACCCAGACTAAAAAATAATCCACCAGTGATCATTACACCAAAAAGTGGTTTATTGGTGTATAGTGGACCATCGAAAAGCAAAAGATTTGAATCGCTATCAACCAGTATTTTCCAGACAAAAGTTTCCCATAATAACTGCCCTCCAAGTAATATAAGCCCAAAAACTGCCAGAATAAATCCCAGTGTGCCAAATTGCCTCTTGATATCAATTTGCATATAATGTAATCCTGTAAGACCGACAACACCGAAAAGCGTACTGCAAACACCTAATGCGTTTACCCATGTCCAGTCAGAATCCGAAACCAGGGGTACGATAGAGGTTTTCAATTCAGATATAGGAAGGGTTATTCTGTAAATAATCCAGTAGAAAAGGAAAATTGATCCAAAAACTATATTGAAAATACCAGCTAATCTGATAAAAGATCTCATTATTATGATGTCAACAGGTTTAAAAAACTAATTTATTAAAAATATCCTTTCTCCAGTTGATAAAAAAATACTATTAATTAACAAAGAAAAAAAAACCATGGATCAAACTGGAAAAAAATCATCAGGATCTTTTATTTTTTTGACAAGAACAGGTTGAAATTAAATAAAATTTAGAAGAATTTTATTTATCTTGAAACAGCTAATTAACAACTAAACTGGCTAAATTATGAACCGAAAAAACCTGTTATTGTTACTGTATCTGTTACTAATTCTGATCCTAAATAATTGCCAGATGCAGGTGACATACGAAAAAACGCTAAAGGGAGTAAGGCTTGATTATCAGGATGCATCATTCTGGGTTCAATTCATTACTCCTGATATTGTGCATGTATTTTATGCACAATCTGATACGATCTCTAAAAAAAGTCTGATTGTTAGCTATGATGAAGAGATTGACTTTAACTGGTCATTGACAGATGAAGGTAGTGAACTGATGCTGAAGTCGGAAAAGTTGACCATCCGGATTAAAAAGAAGTCGGGGGAGGTCAGTTATTTTGATCAGGATGGCAATGTTATCCTGAAGGAAAAAGAAGGTGGTGGTAAAACACTTGCTAAAGCAACCATTCAGGGTGAAGAAACCTGGAATGTACGACAGCAGTTTGAAACAGATGATACGGAGACAATCTACGGTATGGGTCAACATCAGGACCGGTTGATGAATATCAAAGGATACGAAATTGATCTTTTTCAGCAGAATATACATGCTGTCGTACCTTTCCTTGTTTCATCAAAAAACTACGGGATATTATGGGATAATTATTCTTTTACGCGGCTGGGTTCGCTGGAAGAAAATAAACCTGTATCGGGTGAATACCTGATTGATACAGAGGGTAATAAAGGCGGTCTGACGGCGGAGTTCTTTACTGACAGGAATTTCCAGGACCGGTTTGAAGTTCCGGATGATGTTTCTCTGGTTCCGATAGAATTACCGGATAATGTTGCCGACAAGATCATGTCGGCAAGATGGAACGGAAAACTGAGTGTTCCGGAATCAGGTGAATACCAGTTTTTTAATCGTGGTCAGATGGATTTCAAAATGTGGATTGATGGAAAGCAGGTTACAGATTACTGGGCTTCTTTCCTTGAAGAAAGGGATGAAACAAGGTTATTCCTTGAATCCGGAAAAGAATATGATATCACCATTGAATTCTGGAGGGAAGTTCCGGAACAAAAAATGTCACTCTCCTGGCGTACTCCTGATATGAAGGAGCCCTATCTTTCAATCTGGTCAAGGGCAGGGGATGGAATTGATTATTATTTTGTATACGGTAAGAATCTTGATGAGGTGATAGGAGGGTACCGCATGCTTACCGGTGAGGCCATTATGCTTCCGCAATGGGCTTATGGATTCTGGCAGTGCAGGGAAAGGTATAAAACCCAGGATGAAATCATCGGGATTGTTCAGGAATTCAGGAAACGCAAAATCCCACTTGATAATATTGTATTGGACTGGCAATACTGGAAACTCGACCAGTGGGGGGCTCATGAGTTTGATGAAACACGTTTTCCTGATCCTGCCGGGATGATGAAAAAAATTCATAATATGAACGCCAGGTTAATGATATCGGTATGGCCTAAGTTTTATTTGAATACAGATAATTTCAAAGAATTAAATGATGCCGGATATATGTATCCTTACAATGTGAACGAAAAAACACCTGACTGGCTCGGGTATCCCAATGCCTATTATGATGCTTATAACCCCGGAGCAAGGAAAATGTACTGGGACCAGTTAAATAAACATATTTTCAGTGTTGGTGTGGATGCCTGGTGGCTTGATGCTACGGAGCCCGAATGCCGGAGTAATCAGACCTGCGAGGAGATGGAAGAGAGGATGAATCCAAACTATTTTGGAACAGGGGCAAAATATCTGAATGCTTATTCACTATTTTCCTCACAGGCAGTTTATGAAGGCCAGAGAAGCGTAAAACCTGATCAGCGGGTGTTTATCCTTACACGTTCAGCCTTTGCGGGTCAGCAGAGATACGCTGCCACAACCTGGTCGGGTGATGTGACAGCTCAATGGTCCACATTCAGGGCCCAGATACCTGCAGGGCTGAATTTTTGCTTATCCGGTATCCCATACTGGACAATGGACATTGGAGCTTTTACAGTTCCATATGAAGGAGGGAATCAAAATGAGGAATACAGGGAGTTATTCACCAGGTGGTATCAGTTTGGCACATTCTGTCCGATTTTCAGGGTTCATGGGACGCATACGCCCAGGGAAATATGGCATTTCGGCGGACCGGGTCATCCGGCATATGAATCACAACTGATGTTTAACAAACTGCGATATACTATGATGCCATATATATATAGTATAGCTAATAGTGTCCATTTCAGGAATTATACCATGATGCGTGCCCTTGTGATGGATTTTCCACAGGATCAACAGGTCTATAATATTGTTGATCAGTATATGTTTGGTCCTGCATTCCTGGTTTGTCCGGTAACCGATTTCAAAGCCAGGGAAAGAACAGTTTACCTGCCTGAGTGTGATGGATGGTATGACTTCTGGACGGGAAAATATTTTGAGGGAGGGCAGGAGATTGTAGCAGAGGCCCCTTATGAGAGGATGCCACTTTTTATAAAAGCTGGATCTGTAATTCCTTTTGGACCTGACATTCAATTTACCGGTGAAAAACCTGCTGATCCTTTAACCCTTTGGGTTTATGGAGGTTGTGATGGCAAGTTTAACGTGTATGAGGATGATGGATTGACCTATGATTATGATGAACTGGCAGAATTTCTGTTTATCCCGGTTGAATATCTTGATTCGTCACAGAGTCTCCACCTTTCTGAACAGGTTGGGAATTTTACTGGATCCCTCAGTAAAAGACGGATCAGGGTTGTATGGGTGGATAAGGAAAATCCTGTAGGATATGATCCGGCAGTAAAACCCACACAGGAACTTACTTATGATGGAAAAGAGGTAACTATCACAAAAGAATAGGGATTGTTAGTATAATCTACATAATCACGCTGAAAAATTGAGTTTAGAAGATATTTTGGGGGATGTATTACTAATGCCTGTTCATCTGGCGTAGATCTCCCCCAGCTTCCAGGTGGAGGAGCAGAGGAGGTGATTAGTTTCCAAAGTTACAAGACAGTTAACGTCGTTCAAACAAATCAAACTCATTTAACATGAATAACAAACATAAATCTCACATTTACAAAGCTTTGAGTATAATAATTTTTCTACTTACGGTTTCATACGCTATGCCAGTTAGGAAAGATATAAACAAATGTGAAAATAATCGGCCTTACTATGATCTTACCGCCGAAGATATTGTTGCCCGCATATACGAGTATACGGGAGTTGAGTGGTTGGAAGAAACTGTAGACCAGTTTAAAACCGGCCGGTCTGACGAAATCATTACAGGGGTGGCAACCACATTTCTGGCGACCTATGATGTCTTAAAGAGAGCTGTGGATCAAAACTGCAATTTCATCATCACACACGAGCCTACTTTCTACAATCATTATGATTATACCGAACCCTTGCAGGGTGATCCGGTCCAGGATATGAAAATTAAATTTCTTGAGGAGCATAACCTGGTTGTATGGCGGTTTCATGATCATATTCATATGATGACACCTGATGGCATTGTAAAGGGCATGGTCAAAGGCCTTGGCTGGGAAAAATACCTGGTGGATGGGGAAGAAAATATATTTGTTGTACCTGAAATGAGCCTGAAACAGTTGGCGGCATCATTGAAAGATCATTATAGTGTTTCCACAATCAGGATCATCGGGGATCCTGAACTCAAGTGTACACAGGTTGGCCTGTCTGTGGGAGCACCCGGATCCATGTCGCAGATAAATATGCTTCAGCGTGATGATGTGGAGGTATTGATTGCTGGAGAATCGCGCGAATGGGAAACGGTCGAATATGTTCGTGACGCTGTGGATGCCGGCATGAGGAAAGCCATTATCCTCCTCGGCCATGCCATTTCTGAAGAGGATGGCATGAAATACCTGGCAGATGATCTGAAGGAGGTGATTCCCGAGGTGCCTGTCAAATTTATTCAGGCAGGCAATCCATTCTGGAGCCCGGAGTAAAAATTACACTGCAGGATTAGTAAAATCCAGATAATTCAAAAATTTCTTTGATATATGATTCGTAAGTGAATCGTAAATTTATTTGTTTCTTTCAACAGAAATCCCCATCTGTTTCATCAGCTCCGTGGCATTCATGGTTTTACAAACACCTTTCCTGAGTATATAATCATAGTGAAATTGCCCGTTCTCAATGTATACCTCAAAACAAAAATTATTCACCTGGCCTGGTAAATCATTTTCCAACCGGCAAAGATCTAGATCATGGGTTGCCACAACCGCATTTGCACCATAACGGATCAATTGCCTGATAAGGATCTCTGATCCGTAATGTTTATCCTTCGAATTAGTTCCTTTCAGGATCTCATCCAATAAAACAAGTGCCTTACCACCAGCTTCAAAATGATCAATTATATGTTTCAGTCTTTTCAATTCAGCATAAAATGTGGATTCTTTTTGAATGATGGAATCACCAATCCGCATGCTTGTAAAAATCTGGACGGGAGTAAATTCAAGATATTTAGCACATACCGGTGCACCTGCCATTCCGAGGATCATGTTCACACCGATACTTCTCAAGAAAGTGCTTTTCCCGGCCATATTTGATCCGGTTACGAGCATCATCTGACCGGCTCCATTCAACGCAAAATCATTATATATACGTTCTGTTGTATTTATGAGGGGATGCGAAATTTGCTCTGATTTGAATATGAAAGTGCCATGCTTTATCACCGGTAATGTAAAACCGGGATTGTTAAACCAGTATCCACCAAAGCTGATCAATACATCATATTCAGCGATGACCTGTAACCATTTCAGCAGATTTTTCCGGTTAAGATTCCGCCATGCTTCAAGACGAATAACACAGTTTATATCCCAGAGAAATAAACCATTCAGGAACACACCGGCAATCATATTCAATCTGCGGTCAAAATTATCGATCAACCGGGCAAACAATCTAATTTTTTTACTGGCTTTTTCATTTCCGGAATAAAGCTCATTTTTCAGGGAAACCAATTTTTCCGTTACAAATTGTTCTTCCTCTATGAGCATGAACAATTTGCTGTAGGTGGAAAAAAGATGATATTTTTTTGTCATTACCCTGTGCTGGCGGTTTATTTTTCTCAGGTTAATACCCGTTATACCAAACTGAATAAGGACCAGAAAAAAGAAGAAATTAATTGGCAGGAAGAAAAAGGATAACACAAGAAGTATGATTGTTATTGAAGGAAGGATATAAATGAAAGATCTGTAGAGGATATTGTTAAGAAAGAAGGGATCTTCTTCCAGCCAGTTTCTGATCTCTTCAAACTCCTGCCCCGATTCAGATAGATCCATTCCATTGGCTTGAAATTCATGTCTCCATTCTGTTTTATTTTTCACTTCAGCAATTGCCTGCTGCCTTGGGATTATCTGATGTTCATCTGCCCGGGATAAAAGCCAGTCTGCAAGTTTTCTTTTACCCTGGAAAGAGGATGTTCTGTTTATAATTTGAAAGATTGATCCGTATCCGAAAATATCAAGATCAGCTGCATACGGATGATCATCCTGAATATACGCTAATCCATCTTCAAAATCCAGGAATTCACCTGAAAAACACATTAATTCTTTTTTATTAACCGCTATAAGATTCCTGAGGTAATTACTATGGTTTTTTAATTTCATGAAGATACGGACAAGGACCAGGAATGCTATAGTAAACAAAAGTACTGTTATTGCTGTTAACCACGGACTTATTCGATAAATAAATATAGAAAGTGCAACACCTGCTACAAAAGCAAACAACCTTAGAAGGGATATTACATTGATTTTATTCTGAATATGTGCTAATTCTGATGAAAATTCCTCAATTCTTTCGTTATAGTACTGTGATAAATTATTCATTCTTTTTAACGAAATAATAATTTTATGAGTGAATTTATTATATCAATAATTCAATCTTAAAGCTGCTACCCTGTTTCCCAGGAAAGTTGGTATATAAAGGGTATTGTATTCTCTTGAAAACTCAAAATCAGCTGCATTGTAACCTTCAAGACGGGTATCAAATATTTCAGTGATTTCACCCTGTGGAGTGATCCTGAAAACTTTACCTTCCCAGTGAGAAACAAGGTAATTTCCATTATTATCTATTCTTATTCCATCAATAATCCCGGCGCCCAGGCTGCAGATGGTCGATATGCTCTTAGTTTCCAGGTCAATAGCCTGTAATAATCCTTCACCATTATTTCCAATCAGCAGATTTCCCTTATAAACAAAAATCCCATTTGTTCGGGATACATGCTCTGACTGGTACCATGGCTGGACCTCATTATTATCCAGAATATATATATCTGGTTTTTCAGGATCTGTTGATGTATCAGAGATATATATCCTGCCAAGTGAATCGACGGTAATGTCATTCAGGAAGTCAGTGTTTGCAATATCATACTGGGTAATATAATCACCTCTTTTTGTATCAAAAACAATGATACCATTTCTAACTATTACATATAACCTGTTTTTGTGAAGACACAATCCGGTAGGGGCAAAGAGGCCTGTGATCCATTCCCTATCCAGGATCCTGCCCTCCCCGTCAATTTTTGATACATATCCTGATGGACTTCCTTTAGTATAGTACTCATAATCATAGCTTGTAACATAAAAAAGGTTTTTCAGGGGATCATATTGAACAGATTCGGGAGTAAGAAAACTACTCTCTGTTGTCCATGATATTTGGACAAGTGCATGATCAACATTAATTGGTTTCATCATCGGGGAGGAAGAGACTCTGAATCTCCAGTCGGTGGATGTGCTTAAAATAAAAATGAACAATTCATTCAATCCTTGTTTTGCAGTAAGCTTGAGTTCAATTATTCCTGGTGCGGATTCCTCTTTTTTCTTATCCTTATGAATAAACTTACCGTTAAAAAACAGGTGCATTTCTTCGCTGAACTCAACCTTGATTGTGAAGGGTGTTTTTTCACCGGAATAGAAAAATGTGCGACCGTATGCACCATATGCGGATGTATCGACTCCCCTGCGCCGTGTTATGTTTATCCATCCCGAACCATTGGATGTGACCTGTTCCCAGCGTGCACTAAAGATTGTTAAAAAGTGAGGATAGGTATCTCTTGATAGCCCCGACACATCAAATGTGGCAGATAATTCCCAACCTTCGACCAGGTTTATAGGGGAGTCATGTATATCATGATTTTCCTTGGAAAATATCCAACAAGGTATTATTGACAGAAATAGCAAACCTGTTATTACTGATGCTTTCATGACGTGTATTCTTTACGAAGAACTTCAGCCCTGATCATGTATTTATTTCTCAGCTTCATTTGGATAATATGAAATATCCAGATACTGCACCTTGGGGATTTTTTCCGGAGTTAATGTGAAAAAGATAGTAATAGCACCATTCTCGGTTTGTAATTTAAAACTCCCCCTGAGTTGATTATATGGTGTTATCTTATTTACACTTTGAATGGTACCAGCATTATCCAATATTTCCTTTACTTCATTCATTCGGTCTTCTCGCGATTTGTCAAGATAGAAGTTTTCAGCCAGGATTTGAGCTTCGAGGTCTGTATCCCAACTCTGAATCAGTTGAACTACCTGCCCCTGTCTTTCAACTAAAATATCTGAAACAGGAAGTTGCCGGGGTTGTAAATCAACCGTTTCAAAAAGCAATTTTTCTATTTCAGTGAAAGGCCAGGGGGAAGTGTAGGTGAGGTTACAGAAAGCCATCAAACCCACGCCATAGTGAGGAAATAAGAAATAACTGCTTCCAAAACCAGGAAGTGCACCTCCATGCGAAATCCATTTGATATCATTGCAATCTGTGGCAATGCTGAGACCGTATCCATAACCTGAAATGATTGCACATGGATTACCGTTAAAATCGTTTGCATTTGCGTATAATCTTGAGAATTGTGGTGTATGCATTTCCCGAAGGGTGCTTCGTTTAATCGGCCCATTATCTGCTCCACTTCTTTGTGGCCATGCAGAAAGATGAAAACTGACATATTTGCTAAAATCCTCAATTGATGTAATCAATCCGCCCATGGCACCAAAAGAGCCATCATGAAGCATTGGTTCGAGTTTCCATTGCCCATCTTCCCACCTATATCCCAGAACTAACTGATCTGCGGGAACACTGTCATATTCCCAGTAAGTATTGTACATACCCAATGGTTGTAAAATGTTCTGCCTGATGTATTCCTGGTAAGGCTCTCCTGAAACACGGGAAATAATATTACCCAGCAGCGCATAACCGGTGTTGCTGTACTCAAATTGGTAAGAGGAAGGATTGGACAAGGATATACCTTCAGTAACTAAATTTATCAGCATTTGATCCGGTTCGTCCAGCTGGCGGTCACCCCATGGATTATCTTCAGGAAATCCAGCTGTCATAGTTAGCAGATTTTCAATATTGATAACATTGGCATCGCTGGTAAGGTATTCCATTCCTGACATCTCAGGGATGTATTTGGTCACCGGGTCATGGAGGAAAAGTTTGCCCTCATCTCTTAATTTCATAATGGCCATTGCAGTAAAACTCTTTGTCATAGATGCAATTCGAAAACATGATTGAGTTGTGGCAGGAAGTTTTTTTTCCAGGTTGATCAATCCTGTTGTGGATTCCAAAATTAATTTATCACCAACCACTATACCTGAAGCAATGCCAGGTATGTTGTTTTCAATGGCATGTTCCTCAATTAATTTTTGTATTACCGGTGCGATTTCTTTTATTTTTTCGATCCGGTTATCATTAATAAAAATCGGTGGTTTGTAAGAACCGGAAACGGATCTTATTTCACGATCAGCTTTTTGCTCTGCAGTGGGCCTTGAATTACATGAAATGAAAATAAGGAGGATAATACTGTATATAGGAAGGTTTTTTTTAATATTCATCACTTCTGAATTTGATTATTCATAATAGCAGTATAAAGTTACGCAATAATTTTTGCAGATAAATCCCATAAGTGTTTCATGATTTCATTTATCCGGAATTATTAAATGTATCATAAATGCTATGTTTTTATTAATTTTAAAAGACCGGAGTGATTATGTCCACAATCATGCCTTTGATGAAATACAGATGTTTCCAATTCATTTTGCTGATTACAATGGCATTTTGGGATTTCACCTGTGACAGCAACAATGAGCATCCGGAAACCAATCCACTGGTCATTCATCTTTGTGTGACAGATGCCAGTCTTCCCGGTAAGGCTGATGGTTCAATTAATCTTGAAATTTCAGGTGGAATGACTCCATATTCAATTCAATGGTCAACAGGCGATACCACTGAAGATATCGATCATCTTTTACCGGGGATATATTCAGTTCTCGTAAGAGATAATCTGGATGATACGGCGGTGGATACTGCAATTGTTGGTGCAGGTGAACTTCCAAGGGATTCTGATGGGAATTCATATGCTATAGTGAAAATTGGAAATCAGATTTGGATGAAAGAAAATCTCAGGGTTTCACATTCACCGGATGGAGATACTGTTGTATCCTATTGTTATGACGATGACACTGTCAATGCCCTTACATTTGGACGGCTTT
>Ga0111176_1077_pt1 | contig 17317 bp, 14 predicted proteins | sample DeeMarSWOR324_28_FD_80229 | JGI IMG/M metagenome (GOLD analysis project Ga0111176, IMG submission 80229) | Bacteroides sp. SM23_62_1 | reverse complement strand
ATATACTTTTCTCTATTTGTAAACTGTTTTATTCTTGCTAATGTATCCATAGCTTTTTTCTACGAATCTTTTGTATTCCCAGCCCTGCTGTTAACTATCATTTTGTTATACATCTTAACAAAAATTGTAGATAGAATGATACCGTTTAATGGTTAATTAATATTAAACGTGCCGGGCCATTATACTTTTTACTGAAAATTGAATGAATATAATCAGGGATATTGCAAAAGTATCCGGGGCGAATACGGTTAGTTTAATCACAGGTATTATCAACGGGTTCATAGTACCTGCATTCCTGAGTCTGGAGCAATATGCATATTTAAAAACATTTGCCCTTTATTTGTCTCTTGCCGGTATACTTCACTTTGGTTATATTGATGGAATCTATATTAAATATGGAGGGAAGTTCTCCCATGAAATTAATCCTGCTATCCTGAAATGTGAAAAGAGCTTTCTTATTCTTTTTCAATTGACAATTGCGATTGTCATCATTATCATTGGTATAATAGTTAAAGATTTAATAATCATAGCTTTGGCAATGGCACTCCTGCCTCATAACCTCCTTGCATTCTATCAGCTTTTCTATCAATCGATAGGTCACTTTAACATTTATTCCAGAATAAGACTGATTATACCAGCCCTGATAATGTTACTGAATATTTTATTGATCTATGTGTTTAGAATGGAAAACTATTTATTTTATATAGCAGCAGAAATATTTGTATATCTGGTAACCGTGCAATATCTGGAATTAAAATACAGTTTCAGGATAAAACAAATAAAAATCAGAAGTCACATTAAATTTATAATAGATCATTTCAGGGTTGGTATTTTTATTATGGCTGGCAATCTGGCCATGATATTGTTTTTTACATTGGGGCGGTGGGTGGTAAAATTATTTATGACAGATATTGATTTTGCTTATTATTCATTTGCTGTATCGATGATGCAGATAATTACCATAGTGATCAGCTCCATTGCATTGACATTTTACCCCTACCTGTCAAGAATACATAAATCAGGAAATCTAAGCAGGTTGAAGAGACAATTGATACTTATTGGAGCCTTTTTCAGTATCAGTTATTTCATTTTTAACCTGATTATTCACTGGGTTATACCAAAATATGATTCCGCTGTGAAGATCATCGGGATTCTCTTTGCCTCATTTCCTGCTTATGCTGTAATTAATGCATTATATATTAACATGTACAAGGTACAGAAAAAAGCCAGGAAGTATCTTCTTACTGTTTTTCTAAATCTGATTATTGCCTGCTTATTTGTAGCTATTGCTTTACTATTGAGGAAAAACACAATCTCAGTAGCAATTGCAACAACCTTTGCTTTTTATTTTTGGTTTTACTATTCCTCGAAAGATTTTGCGGATCTTGCAATATCAGTCAGAGAAATTCTGTTTATCTTTTTATACGTTAGTTCATATTTTGTTGCTGTGCTCTGTTTCAGCCCGCTCTGGGCTTTGCTGATCTTTGGATCTGCATTAACTCTCCTGATCTTATCCTTGTACAGATCTGATGCAACAGAGCTGATTAGCAAAGTTATCAAAGCTTTAGATCTGAAATAAAAAATAATTCTATGTCACTTGATTATCTGGGAATAGTAGTTCTGAATTACAACTCTTTTAGTCTCACCACGCAATGTATAGATAGTATTTTAAAATATTACCGGGAGAGGATTAAAATTGTCATAGTTGATAATCAATCCAATGATCAGTCATTTAAACTGTTGAATGAAAATTATGCTGGCTGGCCTAATATTCATATACTTCAAACTGAATATAACGGGGGGTATTCTTATGGCAATAATGTTGGAATGCGTTATTTGATTCAAAACTATGACGAAATTGAATACCTGGCAATAATCAATCCGGATGTTGTAATAATGAGTAATGATATTTTTGAGACTTTGTTGAAAAGACTGGAACAGGATGACCGGCTGGCAGGGATTTCGCCTTTAATGATGATTGGTAACAAATTAAAACCTAACAGATGGGCAATTAAAAATCCAAAGTATATCTATCATTTCATTTCTTCTTTTGTGTTCCTGACTCCTGTCGATCCTTTATTGTATAGATCCTATGAGACGGATACTGAGAGTTTGGTTGCATATGTTGATGTCATACCAGGCAGCTTTTTTATTATGAAAAAGGATATTTTTGTTCAAATTGGATTATTGGATGAAAATAATTTTCTGTATGGTGAGGAAATAATAATAGGGAAAAAAATCAAAGATGAGGAGTACAAATTGGGGCTCTCTTTCGAAGAATTTTATATTCATCATCATAATAGTACCTGTGATTCTCTCATAGCTAATTTCAGCCAGCTGAAGTTCAGTATCAGGTCACATCTCTACTTTAATCGTTTTTATCAGAACAAATTCTGGGGAATAATCGATAGTCTACTATTGATCTTATTTATGCCGTTAAAAGTTCTGGAGATCATTATCATCTACTGCATTAAACGGTCGAAAGTGTCAAAATGATTTAAGTTGAAAGTGAATATATGAATCAATGAATGAAAGCTGAATGCGCATCGTATTAATCAATCCATGCTTCTCGGAGGGGATGGGTTACCTGGAGAATTGTCTACCAGAGGCACTGGCTACTCTTGGTCATGAAGTTCACGTTGTAACATCAACCGGTCAGGTTTATTTCAATCAACCACAGTATAAGGAAACCTATGAGGAATTTCTGGGCAAAAGCATAGTCGATCCTGGTAGTAAAGAAATAAACGGATTCATTTTGCACCGGCTTACCTTCAGGTTGATCATGGGTAAAGTATTTCTTACCGGTCTGTATAACAGGCTAAAGGTAATTAAGCCTGATATAGTACAAACCCTTGATCCTTTTTCTTTCATGAATATTCAGGTAATCCTATACAGGATATTCATAAAATATAAAATCTTTACGGCCAATCATATTATGAAATCTGTCTTCCCGCTGGCACATCTCGGGAAAAACCAGAAAATCTGGAAAAAAATAAGTTTTTATATAACACGCACATTACCCGGAAAACTGTTTAACCGGTTTATTGAAAAATCCTTCCCGATAACAATTGATGCAATGGAAATCTCAGCCAGGTATTATTCAATTCCTTACCATAAAATGAAAATTATATCATTAGGTGTTGATACACAATTATTTAGTCCGGCATTATCACAACAGATGCAAAAAAAACGCTTAGAAATGAGAGAGAATATGGGAATAAAGGAAAATGAAATTCTATGTATTTATACAGGTCGTTTTTCAGAGGGAAAAAATCCACTCTGTCTGGCACAGGCAATTAATAAATTGCAGAATATTAAAGAGAATTACAAAGGACTCTTTATAGGTAACGGGATGCAAGCAAAACAAATAGAAAAGCTTGATGGGTGCATCATAAAGGATTTTGTCTTTTTCAATAAGCTCGCCGACTTTTACAGAATGGCTGATATAGGAGTGTGGCCGAGGGAAGAATCAACAAGCATGCTCGATGCGGCAGCCTGCGGATTACCGTTAATTATTAGTAATACAGTTCAGGCAGCTGAAAGAATTGAGAATAACGGATTGACTTATATTGAAAATGATGTGGATAACCTGGTAGATGTGTTGCTTCAGATGAGGGATGAGAAAATCAGAAAGCAATTCTCTATTAACGGTGTTGAAAAAATGAAAAGGAATTATAGCTGGATCAGGATGGCAGAAATAAGAATTGAAGAATATAAGAAATCCCTTAGAAAAAATTAGTTAGCAACATTATACATTTCATATTTTGGATTGCAATGTTTTGACATTTAATAATTTGCAACTTATAACCTGTTATTTCCAATGTAAGTTATTCAGAACATATTTGATTAGATAAATAACTCTGATACTGATTAATATGTTTAAAAAAATTTTAAAATCAATTAGATTTCATACAAGAATAATATTTGAATCGAAAATAAAGTTCCCTGTATATTCTTTAGAAAAAATTGAGAGAATTGGGACTACATATGGTGGTTGGACAATACCGGTAAATTTCCTGGATCGTAGTTCAATATGTTATCTGGCCGGTGCCGGTGAAGATATTTCATTTGATGCAGGAATAGCTGAAAAGTATAAATGTAATGTATATATTTTTGATCCAACTCCAAAAGCAATAAATCATTTTAAAAGTTTCCTATCCTGTATTGAAAAGGGAGAGAAAATGCCGATCAATAATAGTAAGCATGAATTTTATGAAATAAATAAAGGAAATCTTAAATATCTTCATTATTATGATACAGGTCTTTGGGACAAGGAAGATATTGTCAGGTTTTATGCTCCATCAGATGTAAAAAGTGTTTCTCACTCAATCTTAAATTTACAACAAACGACAGATTACTTTGAAGCTAAAGTTGACCGGTTATCCTCAATCATGGATAAATTGGGTCACACATCGGTTGATTTATTAAAACTTGATATAGAAGGGGCTGAGTATAAAGTAATTAACTCATTAATAGAAGATAAATGTAATATCAAAATGATATGTGTAGAATATAATGAAATTTTTAATAGAATAGATAAGAATTATATTCACAGGATTAAGAACTCTATTGATAAACTACTGGGGAATGGATACGTGATTATTTATATTGATAATACATATACAACCACCTTTATTAAGTGTGATGTTTTAATGGAATAAAAAAGTTTGGAGATCATGAAGTTTATCTGCATCAGAAGTTACTATGCAATCCACATCTTTTAGAAAATGTTTTTCTACGAGGGAATGAAATAACTGAAGGATTTAAAGTGGTAAATGATACAAGCAATTATTGTAAGTAATTAACCTGTCAAATCTGTTCTAATGACATGTATAGTTGGTTGAGGAAGTCCGGAAGAAAACTAATCCTGGATATTATAAGCTTATCTTCTGAACCAAAACCTGGGATTCACATTTTAAATGGCCATTTTCTGAGCCTGGATGATCATTTATCAAATAATACATTTTACAATCAATTAAAATCACTTTTATTTCATGGTGTGGATTATTTAAATATAGAAAAGGCTGTAGAATACATTGAAAATAAAAGAATTCCATCTGATAAATGTTATGTTGCATTTACATTTGATGACGGGTTCGAAGAGTGTTTTACCAAGATAAGACCAGTTTTAAATAACTTTGGCATTAAAGCAGGTTTTTTTATTAATCCAAATTTTATTGATGGAAACGAAGAATACCAGAGGAATTTTAAAAATAATATTGTCTATACAAATAAACAACCGATGAATCGGGATCAGATTATGATCCTCGTGGAAGAAGGTCATGTAATAGGGGCTCATACAATGGATCACATTAAACTTGATATAGATAATAGAGATATTCTGGAATATCAGATCGGGGAAAGTAAAAAATATATCGAGGATAAGTTTAAAACGAATTGTGATTATTTCGCGTTTCCATATGGGAGAATTGAACATATAAATGATATGGGTGTTGAAATTGCCCGTAAGTATTTTAAATATGTATTTAGTCAGAGTAATTACAAATGCTATTATTCATTTGAAGGAAAAGTGATAAACCGCCGGCATTTTGAGTGTGACTGGCCATACAGGCATGTGCTGTATTTTTTAAAAGAAAAAACACTCACATGTTAGCCGGGAATATTCTGATATGGGGGGAATTCCCACCGAATACCCATACGGGAGTCAGTATCAGTAATCAGACAGTTTTGCACTTCCTCCAATCCGAAAATATCTCCCCCATCATCATTGAAGAATATTCCTGGAATAAGAAAAACATCGGAAAAGTATTTCATTTTCTCCGTCTTTATCTTAAAGTAATCAGGATTATATGTAAAAAGAAGATAAAGATTTTTTATTTTACTTTACCTCTGTCGGTTTCAGGAGGATTCAAGTTTTTGGCTATTCTCCCGGTAATCAAACTATTATCGTCAAAAACAGTCCTGAAAGCACATATTCATCGTGGTGATTTTAAGGATTTTGTCAATAAAAACACTCTTAACAGAATTATCGTAAGGTGTAGTTTCCGGTTTATTGATGAGATAGTGGTTCTGTCCCAGGCCTTTCTTCAGGATGTTCTAAATTTTTCTACAAAGTTAAAAGTAACTGTTTTACATAATACTTCTCTAGTTGAGTCATTTACCCAAAGACCATTTAAGGAACACAGGAAGGAATTTATTTGTATTTCAAATTATATTAAATCCAAAGGGATATATGAACTTATAGAATGTTTCAGGTTCGTGGAGTTACAAGATATCCGGCTATCGGTTTATGGACATTTTTATGATAAGTTATTTTATAACAAATTGAAATTATCGGCTCCGGTAAATGTTTCACTGAATGGTCCGTTGGGCAGGGATGATTTTTGGAAGGTATTGAATCAATCTGATTGTCTGATCATGCCTTCATGGAACGAAGGTCAACCAATTATAATCATCGAAGCCATGTCACTAGGTATTCCTGTAATTGCCACTGAAATTGGTGATATACCTGACATGTTTGGGGAAAAATATAAGTTTCTGGCAAAACCCGGAGATATTGATTCATTATTCCAATGTATTCTTGAATTTGACAGATTTGAAGAAAAAAAAATAATTTCAGAATATCTGCATCAAAGGTATCAGAATAAATATTCCAATAAATCTTATAAAAAAAGATTGCTGGAAATATTTGGTCAGCTATGACTTGAAGAAATATGAGCATTCTGAATACTGATTTATAATTCAATATTCTATAGGTGAATCTATTCTGAAAAGTATAACAATAGTTAAATGCCACTAAGATACGAAGATTCACAAAGAATTCAATATCAACAACTTATATTTGATATCTCTTAGGGTCTTAGTGCCTTTGTTGCACTAAAGTAATATATTTGGAGTGGTCTCAAATTTCAGGCTAATACAAATAACAACCATTTAAATGTTCTTTGAATGAAAGTTCTTAAAAAGATCATTTTAAGCTTGCTTAGATCCTGCAACCGGAAAATATTTAGCACGAACTGGAAAGACTTGAGGAACGTAAGACCTGTATCACAGCTTTTTGGAGTTGACAGGGGCCAGCCTGTTGACAGATATTATATTGAAAAATTTTTAAATGAGAATAAAAAATATATTCAAGGGACTGTTGTTGAAATTGGGGATGATACATACGCAAGAAAATATGGCATGAATATTACCAGGCAGGAAATCTTGCATTTAACATCGGATAATCCCCGGGCAACTATCATTGGAGATCTGACAAATCAGAAAACTCTTAAAAATCAAATCGCTGATTGTTTTATTTGTACGCAAACACTGAATTTCATTTATGATGTTAAATCTGCCATAGAAGGAATTTACTTTATGCTTAAAGATAAAGGATGTGCGCTGGTCACTGTCTCCGGGATTTCCCAGATTTCAAGATATGATATGGAGCGCTGGGGAGATTTCTGGAGATTTACTGATAAATCTATCTCAGGTATCTTTTCAGAAGTGTTTGGTTCTGAGAATATTCAACTTCATACCTATGGCAACGTTTTGTCTTCAGTGGCACTCTTAGAGGGCATTTCAGCTGAAGAATTGAGTGAAGATGAATTATTATTTAACGACAATGTTTACCAGGTAATTATTGCCGTAAAAGCAATTAAAAAGTGAAGGATGGTTTGAAAAATAATTTTTTTTTAATTACACAGGTATTTTACCCCGACGAAGTTTCGACAGCCAATCTTTTTACAAATTTGTGTTCTTATCTTGTGGAGGATAATGTTGAAGTTGAGGTGTGGTGTGCCCAACCAAGTTATACACATTTTAAAAGACAACCAAAGAAATTAGTTTACAACGGCATTAAAATACACTACCTTCCTTCAACCAATTTCCCTAAAAGCAGACTTTCGGGTAGACTGACTAATTACCTGACATTCAGTATTAGTGTTATATGTAAGTTAATTTTTAACAGGGATAAAATTCCTGTATTTACGCATACAACCCCACCTTCACTAGGAATCATCATCTCTTTCATATGCTCATTAAAGAAGAGAAAGTTTGTATATATATTGCTGGATATTTTCCCGGATGGATTAATCCGTCTTGGAAATGTTAGTAAAAGGAACCTTTTTATCAGATTATGGAAAAAGATGAATATATCGGCATTGAAAAAAAGTGAGAAACTGATTGTGATAGGCAGGGATATGAAACAGTGGTTATCGAGTGTTTATCCAACAGGCCTGAGTAAAACTGAAATAATTCCACTCTGGCAAGATGACCGTTTAATAAATCCTGTTCAATTTGAAACGAATATATTTATTCAGGAACATCAACTTCAGGGTAAGTTTGTGGTTCAGTATTCCGGGAATATGGGTATGTGGAATGAAATGAAAACACTCGGTAAAGCAATTTCAATGAATACTGAAAATGTATTTTTCATTTTCGTAGGTGGGGGCAGGAGAAAGAATGAATTACTTGAAAACTTCTCAATTGATCAGCAGAAAAATTTTCTTCTTTTACCATTTCAATCCAATGAAAAATTATGTGATATTTTAACAGCCTGTCATACAAGCCTGGTATCCCTGAAAGAAGGGCTGGAAGGCATAGCCGTTCCAAGTAAGATCTATGGTATTATGGCTGCAGGTGTTCCGGTGATTGCATTGGTGCCAGAGCAATGTGAAATTGCCTATATTGTAAAAGAAGAAAATTGTGGTTATGTTGTTCCTCCAAATGATGTGAATGGTTTGATCGATGCCATTCTGAAGTTGAAGTCAGATGAACAACTAAGGAAAAAAATGGGATACAATGGAAGGAGAGCTTTTGAAGAAAAATATACTACAAGGATAATAGCCCGAGAATATAAATTATTAATTCAGACCTTGGATAAAAAATGATGCTAAAGAAAATTTACTGGGATAAAGGTTATATTACATTCTTCTTTTGCGTTATAACAGTCATACTTATGCCGTCATACATATGGATCCTACCTCCGTTTATGATCCTCTGGGGTGTCAGTTGGATATGGGAAAACAGTATGAAAATGCAACTAATATTAGAAACAAAATCTTCTTATAAGGTACTATTTATATTATATATCCTTTTTTATGTATGGCAGCTTGTAGGTATGTTATACTCAAACAATCCATCCAACGGGTGGGAAAATCTAAAGGTAAGATTGTCGGTTATTTTCTTTCCAATAGTACTGTTATCACCAGGTGAAATAATCAAAAAGAACGGGAAATTATTGTTAAGGCTTTTTGCCGGGAGCACACTGATTTATATTATAATATGTTTTATCAGTGCTTTCATAAATTCTATCGATGTTCAGGAAGGATTCTGGTCATTTAATCCACATCCGAAGGTAGAATATTGGTTGAATTATTTCTATGGATCTGAATTTTCTATTTTCCAACATCCATCCTACCAGGCTATGTATGTTTTAATGGCGGTATTTATCGGATTTGAATCATGCTTTGATCGAACGTTGGATAAAAAAATCAGAATTTTTTGGCTGATTATTGGCATCTTTTTATTGATCTCTCTTTATTTTTTATCCTCCAGGGCAGGTTTGTTAGCTGCTATCCTCCTTGTTCCCTTTTATCTCTTTATTAAAAATAAAAGAAGAACAAAAAAGTACCTTACAGGAATAATTATTTTACTTGGTGTGGTTATTATGTTACCGGTTATTTTTACGAATAATCGGGTTAATACATTTATCCATAGTATTCATAAAAAATCATTTGAAGATATTGAAAATGTGGATGATCGAAGCATCATATGGAAAACAGCATTTCATATCGCCCGTAGTAATTATATTTGGGGATTGGGAACAGGTGATGTTGAAGCTGAACTTGTAAATGCTTATCAGCAGATAGGTAACCAGTTACTGGCAGAGAAAAGAATGAATGCCCATAATCAGTTTCTTGAGATATTGCTTGAAAACGGAATAGTTGGTATTGCTCTGTTTTTGTCTATACTGGTATCCATGATATATATTTTATGGACTGAAAGAAATCTATTGTATGGAATGTATGTACTGCTGATTATCATATTTTTTCTTTTCGAAACTATGTTGAACCGATTGGCAGGTGTCTCATTCTTTGCAATGTTTTCATTCCTGTTGCTGCATATTAACAATAAGATAAATCTCCCAAATGGGTATAACCCTGTTTTTGAGGATATCCATAAATGAGAGAAACCTGAATGTATAAGCTGTACAATTCTGCTGTCCGAGTAGTTACCTGGTTTCTTTTTTATTGACAAAATTCCTAATGTTTCTCCTTTTATCAAAGAGAAATTTCAGAATAACACCTAATACTCCAAAATATAATCCCCATTTTTTTATGTATTTCATCACTGGATTCTCAACCTGCGACAGGGGTGTGAAATCCTTAACAACTGTTATAACTTCCGAGAACAATTCAAGATCTCTTTCCAGGCTTTGTTTCTGCCTGAATAAACCAATCAGGTCAGGATGTAGCAGTCTAGTTTCCTTTTCATTCCAGATGAGCATTTGACCTTTCTCTTCAGGGGCTGATAGTTCCTTCTTAAAATATTCATATTTCTGAAGGCTATCCAGCTTCAGAATTTCATTATTGGTTTCAGCAATTAACTCCCTTATTCTTTTCTTCCTGTTTTCGTTTAAACTGTTCAGGTAAGGATTTATTGTTACATAATTGTAGAGGCCTTTTTTTACATCATTAAATCCGGTAATATCATATACTTCCACCTGCAGATCAAATCGGTTCTGAATCCTCCTCTGTGTAGTATCCCTCAGATCATATTTATTTCTATAATCAACATAATCTCCAACACCATCTTTGTTTTGATCTATGATCCAGAAAGCATTGATATCTTTTATCTTTTCAGCCACTTCTACCGTTAATTGTAAATATTCTGAAAGAACCTCATTATTATTTTCCTTGCATAACTCATGTAAATCATTGATGTAAGCCATCATTTCTGAGACATTTGTTGTATTGATCTGGGCAATCATGTCAGAAGAATAGTACGGCATTGCCATTTTAGATATTCCAAATCCTGCAAATCCACCAACCACAACAAATCCAAGAAGAATTAAGGCGTTCTTCCAGAAATAAAGTATTGTAAGCAGTATAAACCTTAAGAGGCCGGTGAAAAACTGGCCGATCTTTTGTCCCATCCTTCTAAAAAGTTCCAGCAGATCTATTTCATCTTTATGTGTTGTCATGTTTGTATAACTATTAAAAAAGTTAATGGTATGCTTTTCCGATATTTACACTTTTGTCGATTTGATCCAAAATTAATATTAATCTCTATACTATTTAAAATATCTTAACTGAAAACAAATATTCTTTTAAAAAATATTCAACCCTCAGTAAGGATATTTTTAACTATCTTTTATATGTGGTTTGGCCGAAAATTTGGTAATATCAGGTAGGCATGACTTGCGGGTGACCTGAAATATTCAATGATTTTTTTTGCGGATCCTGTCCCGATAATTATCGGGATTCTTTTCACAAAGGAAAAGAAAGCAGATATATTAATTAATATCGTATTTCTTATAAACTGAATTCTGGCTTTTATAGGTAGGGATCATTTTCTTCATAAGCTTAACCACACTAATCTCATCCTGTGAAGTTGCATAGAGAGAAATATTGTCTATATGTTCAATGATGTTTTCGTAATTGTAAGGTTTTCTCTCAGCGATCATAATTTTGGGGTGGTGAGTAGGTTTACAAGGTTCAGCCTGCAATAGTAATTCTTCAAAGAGTTTTTCCCCATCTCTCAACCCGGTATATTGTACTTCAATATCATTCTCATTCCTCCCGGTTAACCTGATCAGTTTCCTGGCAAGATCTGCTATTCTGACTGGTTCTCCCATATCGAACAGAAAAATCTCTCCACCAGTTCCCATCACACTGGCCTCAAGAACAAGCTGACAGGATTCCTGGATGGTCATAAAATAACGTGTCACCTCTGGATGAGTAACCGTTACAGGACCTCCTTCCCGGATCTGTTTCAGAAAACGGGGAATAACAGATCCGCTTGAATTCAATACATTACCGAAACGTGTTGTGATGTAACTGGTCTCACTATGTGCATTCAATGCCTGTACATAGATTTCAGCCATACGTTTGCTGGCACCCATAATACCAGTCGGATTAACAGCTTTATCGGTTGATATCATGATAAACTTTTCAACTCCCGATTTATCAGCCAGATCTGCAATAATCCTTGTTCCAATAACATTATTCCTGAATGCTTCAATAGGATCATTTTCAAGCATCGGAACATGCTTATAAGCAGCTGCATGATATACATAATCAGGGTGGAAGAAAGAAAAAATCTTTTCCATCCTGTCTTTGTTCAAAATATCTGCCAGGATTATATTGCAATTACTAATATTATACCGTTCCTTAAGTTCCAGATCCATATCATAGAGTGGAGTCTCAGCCTGGTCAACCAGTATCAGTTGCCTTGGATTATACCGGGCTATCTGCCTGGTAAGCTCAGATCCAATGGACCCTGCAGCTCCTGTAATCAGGACAGATTTGTTATGTAATGTCTGGTGAATATGGGTTTTATCCAGGTTAATTGGATCCCGTGTAAGAAGCTCTTCAATCGTTACTTCTTTCATTTCAACGATAGTAGAATCACCGCTCAACCAACTTTCAGGAGCGTATAACATCTTGATATCATAATCTTTACATAGAGATGCAATATATTCCTTTTCACTTTCCAGTAAATCATCTTTTGCCAGCACAATAGATGCAATCCTGTGCCGGACAATCAGAAATTCCAATTCATTTAATTCATGTATCGGAAGACCGGCCAGCCTTTTCTTCTTTTGAGGATTAGATGAGTCAATAAATGAAATAACCTTGTTTTTGATGTTTCTGTCAATTTCAAGAGCTTCACGGGTGAATACTGCCTTTTCACGGGTACCAATGACTAATACTGGATTGGAAAGCCTGTATGGAGTAAGTATTCTAAAAAAAATGAATTTAAATGCAAGCCTCATGTTGGTCATAAGAAACATTGTAAGAAAGCCTTCAATGATAATGACCGTGATAGGAATAACTGGAAATGTTATTATAATCCGGCCAATAATTGAAGATGCCAGAAGGAGAAGAGAACCTATTAAAACTGATGCTACTAAACGGATAATATCCATAGAGCTTGTATGACGAATAATATGTGCATAAGTTTTAAAGATTGCCGAAAGAGATCCTCTGACAACCAGGATGGTTATCATACCGATATAAAACCGTATTTTGTCATAATCTGCTAATTCGAAATTGTAACGCAGAAGAAAGGCAAGAAAAAGACTGAATTCTACAATCACCATATCCACGATGAAAACAATCCAGCGAGGACTGTATCCCTCATCCATCCGCTTGATGATGTTTACTATTCCTGGTAATGAAAGAATTTTGAGTACCATAGATGTTCGATGAAACTAATAATTGATGGGTGAAATTGAAATTATATCATAACGTTGGTCATCGTTTCTTAACTAAAGTTAATACTATTTTTCCAATCCAAAATGCTATAATAATTAATATTTTTTTTAAACCAAAATTATAACCGGCTGTTTCCATATCAATTTAACAGCCTGGTAATTAATTGCTTTGCCTTTCAAGAGACGATTTAAAGAATGTTGCTAGTTAAATCCTGTTATTGAAACACTGAAAATTGCAGGTATCAAGTGTGTATGGATAAGATAGAGAGATAATGAAAAAGGTTGCATTTTTTGAAAAAATTTGTTATTACTTAACATTTCGGAAGCTGTTATCCCCTGAGAATTAGATGACAAATATAGTGGAATATTTAGACTTTTTACAAACTGAACTACTAAGTAGCAGAAAATTATGATGATTTTTATGTACTCACCCCCTGTGTCCCCCTCTCTCATGGGAGAGTGATTAGGAGTGAATATGAGAAATTTGTGTGTTGAACAGTTATCTTCAAAATTTACTGCCATCATCCCAAAGTATTGTATGACAGGTTCTTGCCCTAACATCCTGGTGAGATTTATTTTTTCTTGGGTTTTAAAGTATTTTCAATCTTCAATTACCACTAAGGTATTTTCTCATCCTCTCATAAAATTCCGTTTCATATTCCTCTGTACTGAATCCAAAAGTCTGCTGGAAAGTTTCCTGGAATTCAATCCCGTTTCTGATTTCATAGAACAGGTTCAGCAGATCGTGGTATGATTTTCCTGCTCCTTTTTGATCAATTAAATATTCCACAGCCAGGCTGAACATCAGGTAATACCTCCCGGTCTGATTCTGATCCCTGATTATCTGCGGAAAATCTTCCCACTGTTTGATCTTTATAGGATTCCCCTCACCCGGAATGTCCCGGTATTGCTCTATCCATGATTCCAGTTCTGCTGAACTGTCTATTTCATTTACTCCGGCAATACTTATGTCTCCTATATGCACCGCAATCCCTTCCCTGAACCAGGTATCTGTACCAAGGTCATAGTGGCCTTCAATAAGAAACTCAAAAACATGCATCAGCTCATGTTTGGAGGTGTAGTCAACGTAATTATAATATCTCGTTTCATGAATATCTGAAGGCCTGATGGTTATAATAAATCCCCCCCAGTATGCCCAATTTATACTTTCATCATGAAACCTGTTGATATAGATTTCTATTTTTTCATAACCGGGCGGGTATATGAAGTCGCTGAAATTACTGAAATTAAATGCCTGGAGGATTTCACTGAAATTCTCATCTGCAATGATCCCTACCTCTGTCTTTAACTCATCACTGGCTCCATCACTATAGATAATACAATGATCTGAATAGTAAGGCATACCGTCATGTGACCATTTGAATGGAGTATATACCGACCAGGCCTGTCCATCCGTGTTCAGATTAACAGTTATAGTGAAAGATTGAGTGATGGATGCTGTTTGATTTGAAACCCTCATAATAACATGATGATAGCCAACATGGTTGACTGTTGGTCTGCCTGACAGAGCATGGGAAGAATCATTGAATGACAACCAGGAAGGGATTTGTTCGGCTACATAAATCAGATCATTGCCGGAATTATCCCGGGCTCTTACCATATAGTTATACTCCTGGTTAACATTAATTTTGACAACAGGTGATGAGATAAACCTTAATCCGGTTTTTATATCAATGTTAGTATCTCTGATAGCAGATTCATCCTCACAACAGGAAAGGATGAATAATAATCCTATACAGAAAGAAGACAGGGCTCTGTAGAAATCTCTCATTTTTATAACCTGTACTTTTATTAGTTATAAGATGAAAAAATCCAGGTTTTGGTTGCCTGATCAGGCAGGATTTTAACCGCACAAATGGGTAACAGGCCACGAGGTCCCTCGTAAGCCTGAGGCTGACTCGGGATGAGGTAGTATTTTCGGAAGGACGTGTAATTAACCATAAAGAGTTATCTGTCATTTTGTTGATGATATAATAACTTTTGATCGACACTTAAAAGATATTTAAACAGGGAAATAGTTTATTAAAAACTGATTGGAGTGGTTTGGGTTATTTCGTCGAAAAAGATGACACCGTCGTAGTTTGCCGGCAATGAAATTGTGTCATAATAATATGGATCGTCCATTGGGCAGTATAAAGCACCAATAAACCGGATTTTCATCGGGCCCAGAAGCCATTTTGCAGCTTCCAGGGTATAGTCAGTATGTCTGAGATCCAGGAAGAATACGGGAATTCCGGCGGAATGAAAATGGTATGCATAGCTGGTTTCATCGGGCAATGCTGCCGAATGTGTCCAGAAGGTATAGGTGTGTCCCTCGCAGATGTCCCACGCGTAAAAGCGTCCGCTATAAAATTCCGTAGCAATCACATAATAATCATCACCATATTGTTCTTTGAGCCGGGATCCCAGCATCTGTGCTGTACTCCCTGCATCGTCGAGGTAACAGTTCCCCACATGGCCATTATGTGCCCAGATAACCACCTTACCATTGTCAAGAAGATTTTCATTGATCCAGTTGACATTTTCCAGGTTGCATTCATCCCTGATATCCAGGTCCGGAAGACCATTCCGGAGGTTATACCAGAGCGTCCAGTTAGGTTCAAGATTCATTGCTATTCTTGATATGATATCATAGTCTGTTTCAGAACCTGAAAGAATATATTCATCTTTTTTTGATTGGATGAAGTCACAGATATACCGGGCATCATCCAGAGTATAATTTTCAAGCCTGTTCTTAATGTTTTCTGCTTCGGCAGGATCGACCGTTTGTATATAATCAGTAATAAGATTGGTTGCTTCAGTCCAGTTATGAAAGGCGCAATCGTACCCAAAAAAACTCAGTGGTGGAGTTTTTCCGTCTTCTGCATGCTCAATGTTATATTCCCTCATCCAGTCGATCAGATCCCGCATTTCCTGGTATCTCCAGGAACCAAGTTTCTGGTGAGCTGTGGAAGCAGTCCCTTCTCCTTTTGTGATATATTCGTTAATATACAATGAGTTGGGGAAGCCTGCTTCCATGAGGATACCCCTGAATCCCATCTCTTCAATAAGGTATTCTGAGATTTTCTGCCGTATACCCCAGAATTCTGTTGTTCCATGATTAGCCTCGCCAAGACCCACAATCCGGGCATCCCCAATCTTTTCCGCAAGGAGGGAAAAATTGTTTTCCGGAATATCAGGATCTGCCGAGTTTATAACGACCACATGCTGTTGCAACCAGGTTTTGTGTTCATTGTCAGGTAAATCATCTTCAATCTCCTGACAGGAAGGGTACAGGATCAGGCATAAAATACCTATTCCCAGGGGTAAAGCTGATAATAATCGTCTCATCTTTCTACTCTTAAGAGGAGTACAATGTAAGAATTTTTATTTTACATTATTTATTAACAACAGAGAACACAGAGAAGTTACACAGAGGGCCACGGAGATATCAAAGAGAAATTCAACATATAATACTCCGTGTTCTCTGTTGTTAATAAAATGACAGGATATTACGTTTTAAAACATTATCTTCTGAGATTGTTCCATCACTTTTTATCAGAAGCACATGGCTGCTTAGCTGCTTATCACGGATAATCCCTTCATAATTTTTCTCATTCCCATTAATGATTGAAACCACATTCATAATCTCACCTGTTAATTCAGCTGATGTTTTAACCGGAACAGTCAGGGCTGTTAATGGCATATAGACCCGGTAATCAATCATTCTCCCATTATGATCAATCCTGGTAATATGCTCATTATAAACAAACAAACCAATAAACCAGATACCCTTAGCTTTAGTCTCACCCTTTTCTCTATGCTCAAACCCTAAATCCTCTCACCCTAACCGGGAACCGACAACCGACAACCGACAACCGACAACCGGGAACCGACAACCGACAACAGGTAACCATTCATCCCTCCAAATTC
>Ga0111176_1102_pt1 | contig 17420 bp, 10 predicted proteins | sample DeeMarSWOR324_28_FD_80229 | JGI IMG/M metagenome (GOLD analysis project Ga0111176, IMG submission 80229) | Bacteroides sp. SM23_62_1 | reverse complement strand
TATATATGTCCTGGCTGGAAAGTTCCATTTTTTCTACAGATGTTGGCAGGAATGTCCCGGCTGGAAAGCTTCATTTTTTCTACCGGTGCTGGCATGAATGTCCCGGCTGGAAAGCCGGGCTCTACAACCTTCTGATAATGAGGATAATGGCCGACTGAAAGTCGGCCAACCATTGCTAATTTACCATAATGGCTGGGAATGTGTTACAACTCCTTTTCTAACGGAGTTTATCTATTTTTCGGTCTGATTGGCAATCGGACTTTTCTGCAATGCATTCCCCAGATTCTGGTCCGATTGAAAATCGGACCAACTTTATACGATAGAATAAGTTAGTCCGGTTTTCAACCGGGCTAATTCTAACAACATGGATGATAAGAAAAGTCCGGTTTCTAACCGGACACATTCAAACAGCTTGGATGATAGAAAAGTCCGGTTTTCCTACCGGGTCAAAACAACTGTTGATATCTCCTATAGATAAAACTGACCGTTACTCGTCATGTTTCTGACTGGCTACTGCCTCTTCAACCTCCTTAATAAGTAAATAATGCTCATGATCATAATAAATCCTTGAATCCCAGGATTTATTCAAAAGTCCAAGAGTTTCTTCATATTTACCTTTCTTGTATAATCCGATAGCTTTAATATATTGGTAGTTATAATTATCCGGGCGTGAATCCAGGGCCATATTTACAAGCTTCAGTCCTTCATCTATATTTATGTCATTTGTAATTAATAACCTGGCAAGACTGAACATCATCCATGGATTTTGAGGTTCAATATCCAGTGCCTGCCGGTAATATTGTTCTGCTTCATCCGGAATGCTGGCATCCGAATATAAATTCCCCAGGTAAACTTTCCCTGCTGCCTCAGACCACCAACTTTCTTTTCTCCTTAACTCAAGATATTTTGAAATATATTTATCTGCCGTTTTAATATCGCCCTGTGATAGTGCACACTTTGCCTGTCTGTATATAACGCCTGGATTGTCAGGTCTAATCTCCAATGCTTCATTGAATAATTCCTGCTCTCTTTTATGATTGCCTTTAATATGGTAAGCATCACCAAGTTCCACATAAGGCGGGATCCATTTCCTTGTGGCACCCCACCTGGTATCTAATTCAATATACTTTTCATATGCTTCGATTTCCCTGTCGTAATTGTGCATCAATCTGTTAAGATCACCAATATTGTTTAAAAAGAACCGATTTTGAGGCTCCATTTCATGAAGCTGGTACAGGTATTGAATCCCTTTTTGCGGATTTTTATCCAGGTAGCCATATTTGGCATGATCCAAAAATAATTGATCCCTGTAAGACATTTTCTCCCTGTTTTCGTTTGCTACCAGATAAGCATCCCTGGCTTTTTCATGATTCCCCATATTACTATAAACCAACATAAGGCATAAATAACCATTTGTATAATCTGGATCAATTTCTATGGCTTTTAATAGTAATTCCGCACTAGAATTCCAATCAGCGGCCAGTATCATTTTAAATGCCTGCACAAAATAATTCAATGCGTCGGGAGAAGTGGTATTTGTGAGATCAATCACATCAAGCATAGGAGAAATCTCCTGTTTCATTATTTCAATTCTCAGAAAATCTTTCAGGAGTTTTGATAATGAATCTGCCATATTGAAAAATTCATTCTCCTTCTTACATTCAACCATAAAAGATTTAAAGATTTCTGTGGACTCAGTTTTTACCAGCTGAATATTAATACGAAATTTTTCTCCGGCTTTCGAAATACTACCGTTAATCAGGGTGCCTGATTCCAGTTTAGAAGCAATTTCTTTTGCTAGTGCAGGAGTAATTGAAGCATAATTTAAATGCCCTGTACTACCAATGATATCTATCATTGTCTCGTATTGCCGAACTGACAATTCATCTGCATTTGAAAGATTACTTATCAGCAGATTCTGAAAACTATCCTGCCAGTTGTTATATGTCGAATCACCTGTCATATTTCTAAAGGGCATTACCGCAATGGAAATCCTGCCGTCAGGATCCCTGATATCTTTAAGTTTATCTTTGTGGAAAATATTGAATACATCAAAAACAAGTACTATAATAACCCCAGCCAGTAGTAACCCGGAAACAATGAGGACAGGCTTATTCATCGTTTTAGCAACAGGCTTATCTTCTTTAGCTACACCGGTTTTTCCAGGTTGATGTACTTCTTCCTTTGTTCGTTCAGTAACCTCAGGTTGTTGCGTTTTATATTTAAGATACCATTTGATGATAGTGGTCAGATTATTCAGAACCGGCTTAACCTGTTCAGGTTCAAATTCTTTAGGATGGGCACCATATGTTGACATGCTGTTCAGGCTCTGCATTGATGTGATGATATGAGACGGCACCTTCTCTTCCCTGTTCAGCTTATCAATAATTCCTTTTAATGGTTCGGTTTTTCTTGACCTTTTTAGTTCGGATTCACATAGTTCGGTGATTATCACTTCCAGGCATCTCCTTGAGTAGAGCATAACAACATTAGCGTCTTCAGTCCTGATCAGCTGCTCCAATTCCTTCTCCAACTCAGGAAAGTGGCCTCTTGTGGAGTTATGTAAGGCTTCAAGTTCTTTTATTTCGGTGGACCAGATTGTCATGAAAGAAAAGGATGTAAAACGGAGTTTAATTTTATAAAAGTAAGATAATTCGAATTTAAAATCAAATGCATAAGAAGGATAAGGTTGAGGCTAAGGAAGAATAGTAAATTGGTATATTGGTATATTTGGTATATTGGAGTGTTTGGGTGTGGGAGTGATTTTATGTGTCAACCCCGGTTGTTAACCGGGGTCTTCCAGCAGCATCGAAGCAATCGTCAACCCCGGTTGTTAACCGGAGGAATGGTTGTCGGTTCTCGGTTTTATTACTCAACTGTAAACTCTCCGGTGCCCCGCACCAATCTCCCATCCCCTGTAACTCCCTGAACAATAATAATAAAGTCGCCACTTATATCAGAAGTATAAAACTCAATAGTATGCCCGCTATCAGCCGGAATATCAATATGAGGAATCCAGTTCAGGGTCATACGGAGGTCGGGTATCCTGGTATTATTATGCTGATTGCCATGATCCGGAAAAGCCGTGTGCTTCGTTTCATTATACGTATTGTAATTAATAAATGATGAGCTGGAGGGAAGCCTGACCCCGGCCCGGTCACCTTCCTTTGAAACCAGGTTGATAATACCGCCATAATAATTTTTTCCTCTTACATAAACGGTATTGATGATGTCAATATAGTCAATACGCTGGGGAGAAACAGAAAGAATGGTCTCGTCGTCCAGCACCGGTACATAATCGAGCAAAATTAAAGGAGAGTAAATAGACATGTCACCATATTCCCCCAATACTGTTAAGAACTTTCTGTTTCTGGCCTTCACCACCATAACGCTGGGTATAAGCTCGTAAAAAAACTCCTCCAGGTTGGGAAGCATGATATAATCATCCATCCTGTACCTTAAATCGGGACTCCCATAAAAGGGTAACCACGGCTGGATTTCAGTGACAGGTATTGTATCTATCATTGCAGACATGAATGATTTTTTAACCTGGTTGTTAACCATAGCCTCCTCAACCAGCTCCTTCCGATCCAGGAAAAAGTTAATGGTTGATGCAGGCATGCCGGAGTATTCATTTGAAAATTCATCATCCAGAATGATCTGAATGTCCTTATCCTCCTTCGTATCAACAGTTAAAAGGATATCGCGGGAGCCCGTATGATGGGGAATGGACATATTTATTTTTCCACCCTCACCTGTTTTAAATTCAAGACAATCCGGGTCATTCCCCAGCAGTGTCAGGAAGATGCTGGAATTTGCCACGGGGTGCTTATCCTCCCCTCCTGTGACATACCCTGATATTGACAAACCTTTTGTTTCCGGATAGTAAAATTCACCGCTCATATTTAACCGAATATTTTCTTCCTGCCTGGTGTCATAAAAGTAATCTGTATCCAGATAACCATTCTTTATTACAGTGATACAATAACCATCCGGAGCGATGCCCGGATAAACTTCCTCCAGATTCAATATAACTTTTTCCCGTTTTCCATAGGTAGGTTTATCCGGTATACACCGTATCCCATTAACATATCCTGAACCGATAACCCCTGAAACATCAGATTTTACGGCTAATTTTTCATATTCTTCCGTGCTGGTCTTATAGGGATTAACTATTACAAGAGGTACATGGCAGTAGGCTGATGGTGAATAATTTCTCATCCACCTGGTATAAGCCCGGATATAATAATAACCAGTTGTCAGGGTATCAGGTATATCAATTTGCCCGGATGCTCCTGCGGAATTTAACATGAATTTACCCTTTGCAACCGGGAGATTGTGGTTGTTGATCAGTTCTATATAGATAACCCTGCTCCAGCTATTCTGTTTCAGCAGAGTATGACTGACATTAAATACCCTGAATAAAACCTTTTCACCGGCTGCATATAAGCTTCGGTCGGTAAACAAATAGAATTTTTCCCCGGAGACCGGTGAATTGAGTTGTATTGAATCGTTATCCGGGCCGGATGCAGCAAGTCTAACCGGTATGCACATGATACCGGCCAGGAAAAAGATTTTTATGAGCATCCTGGTCATATTATTCCCAGAAATCTGGTTTTTCAATTGATCCACCTCCGTACCTGCAATCAAAACATATTCCCCTTCCAACACCATAGGGTGGACCGGTACCCATAGGTGACAGCGATCGCATGTAAACCGGAAAATAAACGGGAGGCGGGATTTCATCCATTCTGTTTATGGTATCCAGTATACATTTAATACGGGGATAGTGGAATTCACGTCCAATGTCAACAAAGATCCTTTTCTCTGCTACGGATGCCACACTGAAAAATCCCATGACCAGTTCATTCGGATCGTCCACATTATAAATATTACCCCTGATCTGGGGTGGTTGTGCCTCGTATAATCCGCCGCTTTCCTGTAGTTGCATACGCATCTGATCCCAGTACTCGAAGGCCTCATCGCTGAGAGCATACTGTTTGACAAGCAGGCTGTAGCGGACCTGTAACCGATGCGTCTCACTGGAAACATAATGAAGGGGATATTTATATATCCTGTTGCTGACCGAATGCTTTGATGATGCGGTAAAGATGTTGCTAATCCTTCCTGTATACCAGCAGTGGTAATATTTGAATGGATCATCCATATTGTGTAATACACCATCATAATAATACTGTATGATATGGGCTGCATTATAGGCCCATGTCTCCTCCAGTTCCCAGCGGTAATTGCGTGCCTCGTCCTCACCAGCTTCCAGGTCAAGATAGAATTGTATACCCTCCAGGGGTTCTTCCGGATCCTCGGTCTCCCTGGTCTCTATCTCGAAATAAATACTATCAATGGAAGGACAGGGAGATGGCAGCATGACATAGTCAGACTCATATTCCTGATTATCAGTAGTTATGATACGCAGTTTGTAGGATGTTCCCCTGAATGGTGTCATATATAACTGGTAAACACCTTCTTCCTGTTCAGACAACTGGTAATAGGTACCATTCTCGTCTACGATCCATACAACAGAATACCTTTCAGGAATAAAACCGGGATAGTTGAACGGGGAAGACCGTGAAAGATAAATAGTCTGAATACCGGACTGATCGGTAAGCATTCCTTCCACGACAAGGGATTCCTGGCTCTCGTTGATTTCAGGAGTAAAGGGCTCCACGCAACCCTGCAGAACAACAGCTGTAAGCCACATAAACAGGATGATTCTACTCACTGGCATAATTCCCAAATTTAAAATTCCAGGATAAGGTTATGATGGATGTCCCGAATACTGAAAGTTTATATCCATTAATCCTTCCATCTTCCGACCGGAAATAAACTGAATAAGCATTCTTCCTTCCTGTCAGGTTATAAAAATTGATCATCCAGTAGCTATGGATAGGTTTTCTCGATCTGAGATTTCCTTCCAGGTTGATGGAAAGGTCTGCCCTGAAATAATCAGGAAGCCGATAAGCATTCCTGGCTGAGAAATTCACAACTTCCTGGTCATTCATATAGTAGACAGAAATTGGATAGGTCACCGGCCGGCCAGTATTATAAACCAGATTCCCTGAAAAGCTTAACCTTCTGTTTAAACGGTAATTCAGAATGAGATTTACAGCATGCGGCCTGTCATAATTGGCAGGATAGCTCAATCCGTTATTAATATCTTCCCATGGATTCTTGCCATCAACCTGTATCACCGATCTCGACCAGGTATAGGAGATCCAGCCGTTCACCTTCCCTTTTTCTTTTTCAAGCATCAGCTCAAAACCATAAGCATTCTGCCTGCCCTGTAATATATCTTCTTCTGTATGTTCTGAAGCGATAAAGCTCGCTCCATCTTTATACTCAATGACATTATGAACTTTCTTTAAGTATATCTCAGCTGAACTGCGTACGCCTCCATCAGGAAAATCCTTATAAAATCCTGCCGCCAGCTGGTCACATACAGGAGGCCTGATATGATAATCGCATAACTTCCACTGGTCGGTAGGGGCAATGGCAATCGTGTTACTGAGTAAAAACAGATGTTGCCTGATCCTGTTATAGGAAAGTTTAACCGAACTGTTACTACCGGTCTGGTAGTTTACGGCAACCCTGATATCCGGACCCGTATAGGTATTAACAAAGCTGCCCGGATTATAAAGAACTGTATCAATGATATTTTCAGGATTCTTGGGAGCCCCGGGAAAGTAATGATAAATTTCTGCCGGTCCAATATTATTAAAAACAGTATAACGTAAGCCACCGTACAAAGTGAGTCCGGGCAGGACTTCATACTTGTCGCCCAGGTATATGGCCGATTCCAGCCCGCTATCCTGTCCAAGGTCGACAGGTTCTCTGTTTGATTCTACCCCATAAGGATTTACCTTCCCCCTGTCAAGATCATAATAAATGATGCTTCCACCGAATGTGATCACATGCTTCCTGAAAGGTACCCAGCTGAAATCAGATTTGATTTCATAATGGCCTATCTGATAATGATGTTCATACGCTGAGGTAAGGTATTCCTCGTTGATCGTACTGAATGAATAATTACCAAAGACGGCGGCCAGATCAGTGTTCAATGCCGGAGAAATGCGATGGCGCCAGTTTATTGAAGCCCCGGTATTATTATAATCATAACTTAAGACATCTTCATATTTAAACTTATCTGATGCGTAATACCCGAAAATTTTAATCAGGTTTTTTTCATTCGGTTCCAGGCTGACACCGGCAGACAGATCATAAAAGGAAGCCCTGCTGTTCCTTAATGCAGGATCTTTAAGCCTCGTTAATATCCAATCAGAATATGTGGAACGTGTGCTAAGTACGAACGAATGTTTTTCTTTTTTAAGCGGGCCCTCCAGGGCAATATGGCCTGTAACCGGACTGATCCCCCCTCGCCCGGTAAAGCGGTTCTTATTGCCTTCCCTGGTAGATATGCTGAAGATGGAAGCAATCCTGCCACCATATTCCACAGGGATATTGCTTTTATACAAACTGAAATCCTTGATGATGTCCGGGCTGAAGGAGGAGAAGAAACCAAACAGGTGAGCGGTGTTATAAACCGGGATCTTATTGATATAAAACATGTTCTGATCGGCTGAACTGCCCCTTACATTGAATCCAGAGGATCCTTCCCCTACACTTTGTATTCCCGGCAGCATTTGTGCCACCTTTAAAAGATCCTTTTCTCCCATAACAAGCGGTATCTCTTTGATGGTCTTTATATCCAGCCGGGCAAATCCCATCTGAATCCCGGAGACATTCTGATATTTTTCAGCCTTTATTGTCACTTCGTTGATAGGTATAATCTCACCCTCCATACCTATATCCAGCCTGCCATCAGCATAAATGTTAAGATTATACCTTATCTCGCTCATCCCCAGGCAATTAATAACGACGAGATAACTCCCGGGGGAAAGGACTATCTGGTAACGCCCGTCAATATCTGTCACAGTACCTGTTTTTGTCTCAGGAAAATATATTGTAGCTCCAATAAGTGATTGCCCGTTTTCTCTGTCCCAAATCTTACCGTACAGTGTGACCGGGCCGTTTATCGCTCCATTTCTTTCTCCAATGGTTACTGTTTCAATCACCTTTTCTTTTCTTTTTCCGAAATATTCTTCTTCTTTGGATAGATAGAAGACATCCGGGCCGGGTTCCTGCATGCTTCCTTCTGTCTCTTTTTGTATGTCTGAAAGGGTAATAATGGTGCCTGGTATGATGAAAACATTATTGCTCCCATCTATATAAAATGAAAGCCTGTGTGATTCCAGATTTTGTTCAAGGACAGTGGCCAGGGATAAATTTGTTCCCCCTGCAGTGATACTTACCCCGGAAGTCCATTCGCTTAAATAATAAAATGTAAGTCCGGAAGTACTTTCTATATATTCCACAAAAGAGTCAAAAGAAACCTGGTCAAAATCGCCGGAAAATATATGATCTGATGACTGTCCGTACACAGGATAGGCGGATAACAGGATTAATAATATCAGAATAATTCTGTTCATCATGTATTATCTGATAGGCTGATGCAATAGTTTACCAGTTGTCTGAGGCCTTCATCGGATACTTTCCGGAAGCTGACCTTATGCCGGCGTTTATAGCGTTTTATTTCTCTGCTAAATTGCTCGCCAAATATTTCAATGAAAGAAGCTGTGTTTTTTATCTGGTAAAGCTGGCCGGAAACCAGCAGGTATATATCCCCCTTTTGTTCTGTGAAGTGCGTGGTGAATGTTGAACCTTCAATAGACATGTTCTTATCCCAGAACAACAAGCATGAAACTTCCCGGGCATTAACAACCTGGAAGAACCGTGGTCCGGTTTCAGGGAATGACATTCTCCTGAATAATTTCCCGTCAAGTGTGAATTCACCAATGAATTCCCTGGTCAGAATAATTTGTTCAATCTGCCCTTTCTGATCGTTCTTCTCCAGAATAACCTGCTGGTTATAAATATCATATTGAATTAATACATCTTCATAACGTGTTCCGTTAATCAGCAGGCTTCCTTTCCGGAATTCATCAAGGTTAAAAAAAGGATGGCCAATAGTATTATAATATAGCCTGTAAAATTTTTTACCGTTCAGAAGATTATAGTCTTCACTATAGGAGCGGTCGAAATAGTCTTTAAGCTGATAAAATTCCGCTGCAGCCTGATCACTGTTCTGGGCATTCAGCCTGATTATTAGAAGATTAAGTAATCCTATCAACAAACAATAATGAAAAATCGATCTCGCAGTCACGTAGTGTATGTTTTCAAAGTATGGCTAGTTTTGAGAAGATAAAAGTAGAAAAATAATCAATCCATTAAGAGGAAAATGAAGAATTAAAGATATTCACCGGGTGACTCGACGTCACACAGTGAATATTTTATCATTGCATCATCCTTGCCCCCACATATACATTTGCTCTCATTGTCCAATCCCACTCCGGATCTTCCTGTAAGGTGATTTCAACGGTTTCAGAATACCCGCTATCTGTTGAGATTACGAATCTCATCCGTTTTCCTCCCGGCTCTTTGAGAAGGTTCAGGTTGGCTCCGGCGGGTAGATCGAGATTAACCTGCCTGACTTCATGCTGTGCAAAATCATCCTGGTCATATGGGAAACGGGCTTTCGTTTCATCTGCCCAGAAGAGGCCTGCAGCTTTTTCAGCATCAGAAATTACAATATTGATATCGGCTGGTTTTTCACTGTTGTTTTTGATCTGAAGATTGATAGTATAGTTGGGATAAATACTCCGGTAACGGATAATGGGTATATCGTTATTTCCAATTTCCAGGTTTTCAATCCACTTTCTTCCTTCATTTTCCGGATCACTTCGTGTTACAGCCCTGGACCGGATCTCAGTAACACTGCGGGCCAGCGATTCTTCATCAACATCAACAAGCTGATTATCCCATACTTTTATCTGACCATCCGCAATTACCGCGAATATATCTCGTGATTCGGCACTGTTGACCAGCAGGTCTGCAAGGCAATTGGGGTACTCACTTACCGGATTCAATTCAAATGAACCTGCTTTAAACAATATAATATCGGCTTCTTTCCCCGGTTCAATGGATCCTACCCTATCCTCCTGCTTTAGTGCTTTTGCCCCTTCAATGGTGGCACATCTCAGGATACTCCAGGAATTCATATCATTCGTTAGTGGCACGTTCAATGAAACAACTTTCTGAAGATGGCTCATCAGGCGCATGGCCGCCAGTATATCAATCCTGTCATTGCTGGCAGCACCATCAGTCCCTATGGTAACGATAAGCCCAGCCTGCATAAATGAAGATATAGGTGCAATACCGCTGGAAAGGTATGCATTGCTTTCCGGATTATGGTTGATGATCACCCCATGCTTTGTAAATATTTCAATATCCCTGGTCCCGATCATGGAACTGTGAATAGAAAGGTAGCCATTTTCAAATGCCCCCAGGTGTTCCAGGAATGGGATATATGTCGGACCGGTTTTTGCAGCAAGTTCTTCAAGATATTGAATATCAGCTCGGTCATAGCGGGTCTCTCCATCCGGCAGAGCATCGATCAGTCCCAGCACAATCCGGGCATTCTGAGACATTGCAGCAATCATATCAATCGAAGGAGGAACGGGGGAATCAGCAATTTGCTCCAGGAGAACTCTGTCTTCTTTTTGCAGCTGATTTCCATACTTTTCCAGGTATCCTGCAACCGTCCTGTGCCAGTCACGCTGGCATTGCACATTTTCAAGCACATGTTCGGCAATGGGGACACCTTCGGTTCTTGCAAGCAGAATGCCATCATACAAAACCGGGACAGGAACTCGTTCAGGAGGCAGATGGGCCACATACAGATCCCGTCCACTCGCCAGTGCCATGGCGCGGACTCTTTTGAATTCCAGGTGCTGCATCTCAGAGGGGAGAAAAACCGCAGTATGAGGCCAGGTAACCACACCTCCTACACGCGACTCTATCATCGCTTTAACCACCTGCTCAAATTTATTCTCATCAGCATTAATAGTCCAGTCAATAACCGATGTGATCCCATGAAGCAAGGCATCATAACAGGCTGCAAGATTTAATTCATAGAACTCCTGTTCGGTCAGGTGATAGGAGGGCTTATAAACCTTCGGAATCCACTGCTGTAATTGTGCCGATGGACTCACACTCCTTGAGAGGTGTTGCCAGAGATGGGTATGAGTGTTAACAAAGCCGGGCAGGGCATAAAATTCCTCTCCGGGGATAACCAGGTCAACATTTTCATAATTCTCCTGGCCAGTCGGCTGAACAGCTGCAATTTTTCCAGACCGGATGAGAATATCCATGCGGGGAAGAACTTTTTCTGCTACAGGATCGATGATCGTTACATTACTGATACATAAATCTCCTTTTGCCGACTGTATCTCTTTCAGTCCGGGTAACCGGTCTTTCTTGAATCCGGGCGACTGACAACCAATGACAAAAACAATCAATAAGAAAATTAATTTTAGCGATGTTCTCATATATTTTATCTTTTGCTGGATAAACTTATTACAGATTATTAATTTGCTGAATATAAATAAAAATGATTAAATCCAAGGGATGTTTGTAAAGCGAGTTTTTAACCATAGCGTTCACAATAGGGTAACTCTTGGAACACTTTAAGAGCTCCAAGGGTTATTCATAACGCAGGCTTTCAACAGGATTTGTTAATACTATCCTTATTATATGATAACCGATGGTGAGAACCACAATCACGGCAGTTACTCCACCGGTGATGGCAAATAACCACCAGGATAAAAATGTATTAAATGCAAAATTCTGTAACCATTTGTTTAACAGAAATATAGCTACAGGGGAGGAGATCGCTAATGCCGAAATGATCAATATTACATAATTCCGGGCAACTGAAATCAGGATATGATGCATTTGTGCACCGTTTACTTTACGGATGGCAAATTCTCTTCTTCTTCTCTCCAATATATACATCGACATACCAAATAATCCCATGGCTCCCAAACACATGGCAATTATTGTGAATAATGCAACAATTGCGGCAGTTTTTCTCTCCTCTTTATATAACTCCTTAATAACATCCGTCATCCAAGTTATTTCAGGGTTGTTGTCCGGCATAGTCTCTGTTACGGCAGCCAGAATTTGATCCTGAAGATCCGATGCGGCATTTTCCGTGCAATGAATAACCATTTCCCTGAGATTATCCATACTGGCGATGATAACCATGGGAGGGATTTCCTCATGCAGAGAATGTACATTAAAATCTTCAATAATTCCTACGACCTCACCCATCCATATTTTTTCTCCGATAGGATCTTTTTTACCCATCACCTCCACAGCTTTCTGATTCATGACGATCTTCCATGTATCATACTGATCAAAATCTGCAAGAGACCTGCCTCCAAGTAATTGCAAACCCATTGTTTCAAGGAAATCAGGATCAACAAATAAGGCTTCGATATTTACCTTTTCGTCCGATCCATCCAGCTTGTTTGTATGAAAACTCATCCTGCTGCTTGATGGTGGCAGCCACATGCCGCCACTTACTGATATGATATCCGGTATTTCCGCTAATTTATCCTTTACAACATTAAAATGTCCTGCAAATGAATTCTGATCAAGTTTAACCGTTATAAGATTCTGCCATTGAAAACCTAGATCTTTGTGAACAGAATAATGGATTTGTTTATAGATACCCAGGCTACAAATAAGAAGCAAATTAAAGATTATAAATTGAACAAGCACCAGCAAGATTCTCAATAACGCCTGTCCTTTCTGCTGAATAGTCAGGTTTCCTATAGCCATCATCGGGCGGATCCCTGATATATAAGCTACAATTACAATTCCGGGAATCAGCCCGACCAACAGCGTGATAAGCATAAATCCGGCAGGGTATTGCCAATAAAGCCCTGATTCTATATTGAGATTTTTCCCGAGATACTGACTGACCTCCGGACGAAAAATTTCAACCAAAATCAAAGCCACGGGAAGTATTATCAGGATCATGATTGTCGATTCAGTGATCAATTGTTTTAGCAAGTCAGACCTGGAAGCACCAAAGACTTTTCTCACACCGAATTCCCTGGAACGCAATATGGTCTGTCCGCTGTAAAGAAGAATATAATTCAGAATGGAGATGATGATAATAAGGAGCCCAATACCACTGAAAATATTGATGATCTGCCTGCTGCCGGAGGAATAATCAGAATTTATGAGGGATCCCGATCCAAGATATATATCACTGAGTGGCTGAAGATCAAAGGTATACATTGGCTTTTCTCCATAATGTTGTAACTCCAGTGAATGAAAAACACGATTGATACTGATTGCATCATTGGTGGGTTCCAGCAAAAGATAAGTATCGAAGAAAGTGTAATCCCAACCTGTTCGGAGATCAAAAGGACCTGGGGGTTCTCCTCCGGAGGTTATTAAAGATCTGCTCATTGCTTCCAAACCGAAATCGATCGATGTGACCATTCCTGGTCTGAGGGTTATGTTTCGGGGAGGATCTTCCATAATCCCTACAATACGCAGCATATGAATAGTATCTGCCAATTTGATTTTCAGCATTTGCTCCATTGGATTTTCCTCTCCAAAATACTTTTTAGCGTAACTCTCAGTGACTATTGCGGTATAGGGTTCATTCAACGCAGCAATATCCCCTTTCAAAATGGGAAAGGTGAATATATCAAACAGGTCCGGATCAGAACTGAATAAATTCTCCTCGGCAATCCACTGTTGGTTTTTTTCAACCAAAGCATGATGAATACGCCATACGCGAGAAGCGTTAACCACCCCAGGAGCTTCATCAAGTATTGCATCTGCAAGGGGAAAAGGCGTATTGGCCATGACCCACTGATGAAAGTTATTATTTGCAATTACCCTGTAAATGTAATTTCCATTCTTATGGTATTTATCCCAGGAAAGTTCATTCAATATAAACAGTAAAACAAACAGTGCAACTGTAAGACCGGCAGCCAGTCCAAAAATGTTAATAACTGCATATAACCGCTGATTGAGCAGGTTCCTTATAGCCAAACGTATGTGTGAAAAAATCATGAAATTGATTTATTTTTCTATTTAAAAATAAGATAAATGGACTTGATTAAATATGAAATTTAATATTATTAACATTAATTATGAAGTATTAAAACATGGTATGCGTTTGGAATAACTAAGTACTCGAATCACATTTTTTATAGAACAGTACTATTGAACGGTTCTATAAATATTTAAACATCAATACCTTTGGTATATTCGCACAACAGGTTGATTGTTTAATAATTACTAACCATTATTATAATGCCATTTAAGATACAAACCTCTGATAGAAAAGATTTTCCGCTATGTCTCTATTGCTGCTTTCTTTACGGCTCCTGTTTAACCATTTATTCTTACCGTTCAACAACCTATTTTAACGACTCTGCATAAAACATTTTAAATCCGGCTTTTCCCTGTTGATATTTGCATCAGAAATATTAATCAAAATGTTAAAACAATGAAAACAACCTGTATGGATTATCAAAAAGCCCGGATAATAATCGGGTTAACGATGTTTATAGCAATTTCCTGGTTTAATCTGGCATATGGCCAGAGGTCAGGAGAAGTGGATCAATATCTTAAAGCCCTGCCCTCAGACCTCGAGCTGAAAGAAACGGTCCCGCAGAAATACCTGATGACCGCAGTTTATTATAATAAAGATATTTATGGTAATTTTTCTGATAAGACCCGGGTCAGAGGAGAATACACGCGTGGTTTGGATAACGGAAATGTGAGATGGAACAATGTCAGGATCGCTTATTCAAATCAGCTGGATGGAGTATTCCCGGAAGGGCAGTTACAGGAATATATGGAGGACTTCCTTTATAAACCCTCAGAGGAAATTGTATCTGAATCCACTTTTGCAGATTGGCCTGCAAACAATCCGAATGATTTTAATTCAAAAAACCTTGTCTGGGATATGATGGCATTGGAAGCTTTTGCATGGGAGTTTTTCGATTCAGTTAAACTCAATCATTATTATGCACCCAGTGTATTGAAAGCGAAAGTCGATTTAGCGGGAACGGGTTATTTTGAAAACAAAAACATACAGCTTAATTGGTCCGGGATTACTAAAATGAACGGTGAATTGTGCGCTGTCATTCAGTTCCTGGCAATGGATAACCCCCTTGAAATAAATACTGAGATCAATGGTATGGAGATAGCCATAAAAGGGAGAAGCCATTATTGGGGCAATGTACTGGTATCATTAGAAGACAGACAGATCGAAGATGCCATCATGTATGAAGATGTGGTGATGAAATTGAAAATTCCGGGTATACAGGATAATATTGTCAATACAACAAGAGAAATCAAGGTTGATAAATTGAATTAAAATTGTGTATATTAAGTGGCATGAAAACAAGAGGAATAATTGACCTTTACCTCCCACGGAAGATCGCAATGCACGCAAAGATCTTCCTGAGCAGCATTCTGATTGCTTTGGCATTAACCCTGTTCCTGAGGAGCGGAGAGCCCTTTTTCAGAATATTTCTTTCGAATTCTGTACTGATCTTGGTTCAGTTTGAAATATTTATCTGGCTTGGATTCAGGTTTTTCAGCAAGGAATTTATTAAGACTGAAAAGAGCTATACGAGGAAAATTATACAACGCCTGCTTCTGTTCTATTTCGTTGTTCTGCTTTTAGCTGCAGTTATCTTTTTGCTATTTCAGACCTATCTGCATCTGATCAATGGTATCAGCCTTAAAAACCTGCCGGCTAACATCATTTCCCTGGAATTAAAAACCTGGATACTGTTCGCTCTTGTGGGATTCCTGATCGGTGCATTGATTTTTTTCTATATCCTGTGGCAGGAAACACTCCAGAATGAGCAAAAACTGAGGGAGGAAAAACTTATCTTTCAATATGAAACAATAAAAAACCAGGTGAATCCACATTTTCTCTTTAACAGTCTGAATACACTATCCTCTTTAGTAAACAGCAATCAACGTGCAGAAGATTTTATTCATAAATTATCATCCATCTACAGGTATATTCTTGAAAACAGAGATGTGGAACAGGTAGGGCTTGAAGAAGAAATTGAATTCACAAAAAATTATTTTTCCCTTCAAAAGATCAGGGATGAAGAGAAAGTCAGCCTGGAGATCCAGCCTATAGATGTTAAGAAATACAAGATACTCCCGATCTCCCTTCAGCTGTTACTAGAGAATGCCCTGAAACATAATTCTGCCACACGTGACCATCCGCTCATGATAACGATTTATCAGGAGGATGATTTTATTGTAGTGAAAAATAGCCTGCAAAAGAAGCTTATAATTGAAAAATCTACAGGTACCGGCCTCAGGAACCTCGGTGAAAGACTGAAACTAATCACAAACAGGGAAATGAAAGTTATTGAAACAGGCAATGAATTTATTGTTAAAATTCCTTTAATCACTACCTGAAATGAATGTACTGATCATTGAAGATGAAAAGCCGGCTGCCGATAAGCTGGTAAGTTTGCTCAACAAGACTTTACATGATATCACTGTTTTAGAAACCCTTGAAACAGTTGAGGATTCTATCAACTGGCTCATGAATAATGAACCACCTGATTTAATCTTCATGGATATTCAACTGGCTGACGGGATCAGTTTTGAGATCTTTGATTCAGTTGAGATCAAAACGCCGTTAATTTTCACAACTGCTTACGATGAATATGCCATCAGGGCTTTTAAGGTGAATAGTATTGATTACCTTCTGAAACCAATTGATTCTGGTTCCCTCGCTAAAGCAATTGATAAATTTAAAACCTTATATCCTACAAAAATTGATAACAAGAAGATTGAACTTATTTATAATCAATTAGTAAAGAAATATAAAATCCGTTTTTTCATCAAATTCGGTTCCCATTGCCGGTCGGTACTGACAGATGAGATCAGGTACTTTTTCATTGTCGAACGCAGTACATTTATAAATACTTTCTCGGGTAAGATCTTTGATATTGATTATTCCCTCGATCAGGTTCAAAAAATGGTAGATCCGGAAAAATTCTTCCGGATCAACAGGAATTTCATTATTAGCATCGACGCTATAACAGACATAATTACCTGGTCGTCCAATCGTCTGAAAGTAAAATTAACCGGTGGAGATGAGAATTTTGAGATGGTTGTGAGCCGTGAGAAGGTTTCCGATTTCAAGAGCTGGCTGGATAGGTAAGAAGGCTAAGGCTAAGGCGAAAGCTGAGGCTGAGGTGTATAATAGGTGCAGGGCGTAAGGTGCAGGGCGTAAGGTGCAGGGCGTAAGGTGCAGGGCGTAAGGTGCAGAGCATTAGATGCAGGAAGCACAATGCAGAGTACAGCATGGAGACCCCGGAAGGGGTCTAACTATGAATAATCCGGTATGAAATGCCGGGTAAAAATGCCATGAATGATCACAACCCTGTGAAGGGTTGAATTTCGTTTTTTAATCTTTCGTATTTATTTCG
>Ga0111176_1076_pt1 | contig 17423 bp, 15 predicted proteins | sample DeeMarSWOR324_28_FD_80229 | JGI IMG/M metagenome (GOLD analysis project Ga0111176, IMG submission 80229) | Bacteroides sp. SM23_62_1 | reverse complement strand
ATGGCAGGCTCAATCGCGATCCGGTCACCCGCTTTTACACGGCTCACAGCTGCACCTGTACGTATCACTGTGCCTGCACTTTCATGACCCACCGGAAAAGGGTACTCCACCACCTGGCTTCCAATTCTCCCGGCTGTATAATAATGCACGTCTGATCCGCAAACACCGATACTTTCCATGCGTATCAGGACATCTGTATCGCGAACAATCATCGGGTCGGGAACCTTCCTCATCTCCATCCGTCGTAACCCGGTAAGCATCATTGATTTCATCGGGGTTCTTTAATAAATGAAATTATAAAGTTAACAGAAATACAGCATTATAAAAACGCAGTTGTATCATCTGTTTATAACTCACCTTAAACCTTGAAAACATAACAAACAAGCCCGGATGAAAAACTCAAATAATATCTATATTTATAATCCGAATATAAAATAATAAGGATGAATTTGCTGGAGCAACTCAAACAATTTACTGAAGTGGTTGCAGATACGGGGGATTTTCAAAGCATTGTTAAATTCAGGCCGGTGGATGCAACAACCAATCCCTCACTTATTTTTGCAGCAGTACAGAACGGAAAATACTACCCACTGGTAGAGGATGCTGTATCCTACGCACAAAAAAAAGCTACTAACAGGGAGGATCGACTTCAGCATTGCCTCGACAAGATTGCCATCAATTTTGGAATTGAAATCCTGAAAATTGTGCCACGGAGGGTGTCTACAGAAGTTGATGCCAGGTTGTCATTTGATGTAGAGGGGACCATTGAAAAAGCCAGAAGACTGATTGCATTATATCAGGAAGAGGGTGTTGACAGGAGCAGGGTCTTAATTAAAATTGCTTCCACATGGGAAGGTATCAGGGCTGCGCAAATACTGGAGCAGGAGGGTGTCCATTGTAATCTGACACTTTTATTTAGTATGCCACAGGCCATTGCCTGTGCTGAAGCCGGTGTACAGCTTATTTCTCCATTCGTCGGGAGGATTTATGATTGGTACAAAAGGGAAAGAGGTGTTGAACATATACCAGGAAAAGAAGATCCCGGTGTTAACTCTGTTCATGAAATATATAAATATTTTAAGAAATTTGGTTATAAAACTGAGATTATGGGAGCCAGCTTCAGGAATACTGAAGAGATCATAGAGCTTGCCGGATGTGACCTTCTGACAATCTCACCTTCTTTACTAGATGAGCTTGAAAAAGAGGAAGGATTATTAACCCGTAAGCTGAGTCCCGAAATGTCCCTAAAAGAAGATCTGAAGAAAATCTCCCTGGATGAAAAAACATTCCGGTGGATACTTAATGGAAATGCTATGGCAACAGAAAAACTTGCTGAAGGCATCAGGAGATTTACGGATGATCTGGTCAAACTCGAATATTATGTAGCCTCCAAGATCTGAGAACATGGAAAAACGTATTAAGGACCTTCTCGAGAAGGAATCAAAGGCAATCATGAACATCCCTCTGAATGATTCATTTACCAGGGCTGTTGAGCTAATTTACAGTTATGTTCATGAAAAGAAAGGAAAACTCATTTGCTGTGGTATGGGGAAAGCCGGACAGATAGCTATCAACATATCAACAACGTTCAGCTCTACCGGAACACCGGCTGTTTTTTTACATCCCAGCGATGCCCAGCATGGTGATCTGGGAATTATGCAGGAAAATGATATCCTTCTGCTAATCTCAAATTCCGGAAAGACCAGGGAAATTATCGAACTCGTAACACTATCACAACAGCTTTTTCACCTTCCGATCATTGTCATCACAGGAAATATGCAGGGTGAGCTGATAAAACATGCCGATGTTGTAATTCATACGGGTAGCCCCGATGAGGTCTGTCCGCTGGGCTTGACACCAACCACCTCAACTACCACGATGACAGTAATCGGTGATATCCTGGTTGTCCTGATGATGGAAAAGATAGGATTCACCACTGCAGATTATGCTAAGCGCCATCATGGCGGTTACCTGGGGTTAAAATCGAGAAATTCGTTATACAAGGATGAGAATAATTAAGGAACACACAGCTGGACTGATCATTGATATCCAGGAAAAGCTAGTCCCTCATATACACAGGTATGAATCAGTTACTGCCCGCACTGCCCTCCTGATCCAGGGATTGAAAATACTTGATATACCATTAATTATTACCCAACAATATACCAAAGGACTGGGTGAGACAATCCCTTTCATCTCCGAAGCAGTGGGTAATTATTTGCCTGTCGAAAAAGTAGCCTTCAGTTGTTGCGATGAGCCAGGTTTTATGAAAAAAATAAGTCAGTTAGGAAGAAAAAATATTGTTATTGCCGGTATCGAAGCACATGTATGTGTTCTTCAAACCGTGATTGACCTTCTGGATAATGCCTTCATGCCTGTAGTGGTGGAAGATTGCATTTCATCAAGAAAGAACAGGGATAAGAAAACAGCTGTTGGGAGAATGAAACAGGAAGGCGCAATCATTACCACCTATGAATCCATCCTCTTTGAATTAACACGTTTTGCCGGAACCGATGTGTTTAAACAAATATCGAGGCTTGTTAAATAAAACAAAGAAATGAGAAAAATCTACGGCATAGGAGAGACTGTTCTCGATATAATCTTTAAGGATGGGCAACCAAAAGCGGCAAAACCGGGAGGAGCCTCCCTGAACAGCCTGGTAAGTCTCGGAAGATTGGGATTAAATCCTTACTTCATCAGTGAATACGGAAATGATCCGGTGGGAGATCTGATTGATTCTTTTCTAAGAAACAATCATGTTAACACTGATTATGTCAGCCGTTTTACAGATGGCCAATCAGCGCTGGCACTTGCTTTTCTTGATGAAGCAAACAACGCATCCTACACTTTTTATAAGGATTTTCCCGATGAACGCTTAAAAAATGTGCCGGAGGTAACAGCACAGAATGATATTGTTACTTTTTGTTCGATTTATGCCATCACAGAAGCGGTAAGGCCTAACCTGACGAGGTTCATCAACACGGCAATCCAGAATCATTCAATTATTCTGTATGATCCAAATTTCAGAACCGCTCATCTCCATGAGCTTGAAGAGTTGCGTCCGCTGATCATGGAAAATTTCCAGATGGCTGATTTTATCAGGGCGTCGGATGAAGATATGAGAAATATATTTGGTGTTCTTGATTCAAAATCGGCCTACCTGAAAGTCAGGGATTATTGTCCGGTATTAGTTTACACTACAAATAAAAAGGGAGTGTATGTTCATGTTCCAACCGGAGTGTACCATTATCCTGTAAAAAAGATTAACCCTGTAAGTACGATTGGAGCCGGAGACAATTTTAACGCCGGAATTATTTATTCACTGATCAGGGATCGGATCGAAAAAGACATGTTGAGAAATCTCGGGGAAAGTCAATGGGGGAAAATTGTAGAGACAGCGGTGGATTTTGCGACAGAAGTATGTCTGAGTTGGGATAATTATATTTCGCAGGAATATGCGGAGAGTGTCGTCCGGAGTGTATGAGAAACGGCGTTTTATTTGTAGAGGAATGCAATTCGAAAATCGAAACCTCGAAAACCAAAATCCAGGAAATCGATACTTAGAAATTGTATTATACTCAAAAGTCGAAAATAGAAAATTCAAAGGATTGATAGGATAGAACCATTTAAATCATGAAGGTTTATGTTTCTGTTTTTCGAATTTCTTTTTTCGATTTTATTTCGATTTTCGATTCCCGGTATTTCGATTTTTTAGCTTATTCTTTAAAAAACAATCCCCGGGATAGTATCTTCATTCTCAAATAGGTTTACCATTCTTCAGGAGGTAGTCCTCGGCTTCACCGCACCAGATTCCATTATTTATCTTGACGATATCAGCCAGGTCTTTAAAGAAGGTATTTTTTTCTCCTTTTTGCCGGAAATCTTCGATTGCAGTAAGCTCCAGTGATATATTTGTATATATGAGTTTTTTGCCGCCCGGTATCTCAGGAAGGCGTTTTGTTGTATCTATCACAGCATCCAATCCACCTATGTGTGTTACCATGACAGCAGGATTGATTACTCCTCGTCCCATCAGATCGAGCGCCTCTTTCATATCATCCGTATTACCTCCTGTTGTACCCACAATATGGGTGAAGGCGTAATGGACATTGTAGAAGTTAAGCTCGGCACTGAAATCCTTATCTTCTGGTCCCGCAAAGAAATTCAGACACCCATCAAATCCAAGTATCTGGTCAGCCTGAACAACAACTTGCCTGACAGGTGCAAATACAAATACATCATCGAATCCTTTTCCGGCAGTCAGCCCTTTCAGATAACTAACAGGATCAGAATAATGGCGGGTATTGACATAGAGGAGCCTTACACCATTTTTCTGTGCCTCTTCTGGAGTATGCATCCTGGCAGCACGCTCAAGCCGGTGGTCATCAATATCTGTAACAACCAGTAATCCCGGTTTCCTGTCACGATGTATGGCATAATCGATGGCTCCCAGTCCCATCGGGCCAACCCCGGCAAGGATAGCCATATTACCACCTTCCCTGATATCCATCTGGTGCACATAGGACCCATATGAGGTATGATAGCTGGCATGAAATGCACCAATAATACATGAGAGAGGCTCTGAAAGAGATGCCATGAAAAAATCGCGTCCGTAATAGGGGAGGAGGCAGTTCATTTCCATGACTTCATTCGGAATAATAATATATGTTGCATCTCCTCCGATATAAGGAAAAGAGTAACCAGGGGCATCCATACTACCTTTATAGTTCAATGCCGGCTGAATTGAAAATTTTTCACCGGCATTAAAAAGATGCTGCCATTTTTTTCCTATCTGTATGAGCTCACCGGCAAACTCATGCCCGATTATCGTGGGATTCACCGATACATTATCGGGCACCCTCCTGTGATCTGCTCCCTGCTTGGTGGCTTTATAGGATGACATACAGATGGTGTCGGATACCACCCTTGCCAGTATTTCATCATCCTTCAAAGGAGGCAGTTCAAATTCTTCCAACCTCAGATCATTCTTGCCATATATTCTGACAGCTTTGGTCTTCATTTGAAATTATTGATTCAACAATATTGTTCAATGCGTTTCCTTACCAGAGGTGCAGGAACATAATAATTCAATGGTCAAGTCTTCGCCCAAACCACACAGCGTGTTTTTCAATGGCAGATATTTATTGCCGTTTACATGTACTTTCAATATCAGTTTTTACTCTGAATGGATTTTCAATAACTTCGAAGAACTCATTCATATAGATCAACATTTCATTTTTATGAAAATTGTTGAGTAATCCACAATTATTTACCAGTGCATAGAAGTGATCTTTGTTTTGGATATAATAGTCCAGGACCTTCCTTAAATCTTCTTCCGGAATACAATATCCCATATAAACCCTTTGCCTGACGGATGTAATACCGAGCTTCTCGTCGGGCACAGCATAATCGGTATTGACCATTCCGGAATAATCAAAGTCATATGGAACGGGCACCGGATCAAATTTTAAGGGATTAATGAGTTTATAAAGTTTAACATTATGCAGTGCAGATACAACCCAATCGGGATTCCCAATCAAGTATTGAAAAACGGCCATGATGTTACCAATATCAAAGTCTGTCTTGTTAAGCGGGATACCTGTTAGTTTTACAGGGTAGGCATTTATCCGGGACGCCAGGCTTTTATTTGATTCGACAATAAAACCATATTTAGTAACCGGTTTCTTTTTGCCTAATTTATCTATATAGTGAATTTCCAGCAGCCTGACCCGGAAACTATAATCGGTCAGCAGATTATACATTTTATAGCAGAGGTATTCCTTTAAAACATATTGCTCATAGATAGATACGTTCTTACAATGAGTTACAAGTTTCAGTTTATTCCCTTCCTCGGTAAAGATGTTATCAGTATCGGACTTTGCGAATTTTATTTCGATGGGTGGGAATATGCAGTGTGATTTACGGAATTCACCTCTGGGTTTTATTTTTATTTTTTTTGTATATAGAATACTATCCTGTAAGACTAACGTCAGATCAGCCGGAACGGATTCATCCTTATATTTGGATTTATAGAATTTCTTCATATCCATTTCAATAAAAAGAACCAGGGGATCCTCCGGATAAATGGGATCAACTTCCTGAAAGACATCAAAATATTCAATTGAAACTGTATCAGGGATTTCAGAGATAGTGTCACTCTGGCTATAGGAGATGACTCCTGATATCAGAAGGCAGGTCAAAAATGAGATTTTCACAAGATACATTTTTGGTTTTTTAATTTAACATGATTTGTCCACCGGTAACAGGCAAAGCCTGTCCTGTCTCATATTGTTGATCGATCAGGTAATAGATAGTTTTCATGATATCTGCCACTGTACAACCACGTTTCATAGGTACCAGTTGCTCGTAATAATTCCTGACATCTTCGATTGTTTTAGCACCCGGTACTTTTCCTGCTTCAAGGTATTGCCTGAATAGCCCACGTTTCGGATCAGACCAGAGTGGTCCTTCAAAAAAGTTGCCGGGGCATACTGCATTTACTTTAATATTATATTCCAGAAGTTCCAAAGCAAATGACTGAGTCAGTCCGACACCACCAAATTTGGCACCAGCATAAGCGAAGTTCTTTTTACTACCGGTGAGGCCGGATTTGGAATTGATCTGTATGATATCTGTAAAATAGTCATTTTTATATTGATGCTGAATCCTGAAGATCTCCGATGAATATTTGACGCAGAGGTAGTAAGCGGAATAATTCACCCTGGTCATTTTTTCAAAGGTTGATGGATCTATCTCCTCCAGGCTTCCGGCATGAAGTATCCCGGCATTACTGATTAATAGATCCAGTCCCCCAAATTCTTTCACCGTCGTCAGAATCATTGATTTTAAAGCATTCGGATCGGAGACGTCAGCAGTAATGTGGACACAGTGGTTCCGGCATCCGGGTTCATTCAGTCTTTGAGCCATTTCCTTTCCTTTCTTTTCATTCAGGTCGGCAATCACAACATTTGCACCATTCCTGAAGAAATCTTCGACGATTCCTGCTCCAAAGCCCTGTGCCCCTCCTGTTACAACAGCAATCTTGTTTTGAACCAGACCAGCTGTTGATGATCCTTTGGCCACAGCTTTACGGTAATGCTCAACTTCCCAGCCGGTAATAAATCCGATCTGTTTTTGATTCATAAACCTGGGACCCCCAAAATTATTGGACAGAAGGCTTATCTTCATGAGATCTTCATATACATCCAGGGTTGTTTCGGCTGATTTACTATCCTCCTCGGCAGCGACCAATCCGAAATTCCTGATCATGATGATTGCTGGGTAGTATTTGTTTTTTTCTTTAAAAAGGCCTATACTCTTTTCTGCAGCGTGAAGGATGTCATCTGGTGTACCGTCAGTATGTATATAAAGATAATCTGACTTACAATAAACGATCATATCGGGACACAATGGCAGAGATGCTTTTTTGAAGGAAGCTTGTGAATCATAAAAATGCCGGATGAGTGAATTATGCCTGTATTTCAGGATTTTACCCTGATTATCAGATAGCAACATCCTCAGGGCCGGGAGGATGGTTTTTATCTCTTTATGATCCGGTAGTTTTTTCAGGACAGGCTTTACTTCCAACTGGCGGCTTATGGTCCTGATGATAGAGTCATATGTTCTCCTGATCTCTTCCGGATCATCATTGCTGATAAATAAACCATGATTCTCGAGAAATATAATATTCGGGTCTTTATTATGTTGTTTTCTGTAACCACGAAGCTCATTTTCAATCTTTTTGAACAGGGTATATCCCGGGTCAGTATATGGAATGTAAAGTGCTTCCCGGCCGAACAGCTTAAGTGTCAGATCAGCTGAATCCCTGCTGCACAGCAACCCATTTACCAGGGTAGGGTGGAGATGCACTACATATGCATAACGAATGAGGTTATGAAAGGATGTTTCTACGGATGGACGAAGGGGATCATCGGGATTGATCCTTGCGAGGTGAAGATCCTCCTTGACCTGTCTCTCCCGCTTATCGGGATTGCTATCGTATTTCCTGGTAGAGATCGCATCCAATTTATCCCTCCGGAGAACAACGAATCTCTCCCTGGTAATGGATGACAAGGAGATGCCACTGGCTTTTACCCAGATCTTATTCATGTCCTTATATGATGTATTTCCTCCACCAGCCAGGACGGATTCTTTTTGGGACCCGTAAAAACGGGATATTTCAACTAGTTTATCTATAGGGTTCATGATTACCCGGTTAGAAATTTCTCAATTACAGCCTTACCAAGCAGGATAAATTCATCAAGATGCTGACGGTTGACCTGTCCATCCAGTTTAACATATCCTTCCTCTCCCCGGGCATGCAGGAATTGATGTGCTGCTATGACACAGGCTCCCTCCCAGGAAATCCTTTTCAAATCATCATCCAGTGGTGTATTGCTCCGGGCAGTGACGGATATTGGTTTTAGATCCGGTGTATTATGTTCCGTTCCGAATGTGATGATAAACTTATTTTCATGAAAGAACGTTACAAATTCTTTCAACAGGGTAATATCATTCCTGCCCGGAATGAGCTCAATACAACAGATATTCCTTGCTTCAAGCTCATTCAGAAGAAGTTGCATATCCGTTTCATATTCTGTACAATTGCCATCTTTATCGTCAAGAAGTACCGGGTAACAAGGAATTCCGCCTGCATTAAGTATGATCTCAATAATCTGAGGTATGGGTAGAAATGCATCCGGATCTTCATGGATAAATGCTTTTCCACCTGCTTTCAACAGGTTAGCTCTTATCTCATTTTCAAGTGCAGCTTCATCATCCTGGCTAACAACACTATCCTTACCACCATATAATTTGTGAAGTATAATAGCACGTTCTGACTCAGACATGTATTTTGAAAAAATGATTTCCCGGATCGCTCTTGCAAGGTGCCTTTCCCTTACCAATTCTTTAGCATATTTCCTTTTAACCTCTGAATATTTTAAAATTAATCCGGGATCCAGTGTACGGAGGAGCTGGTTAGCTTTTTCAACCATCTCCTTTACCTGCATCTGGCTTTCATATCTGACATTTCTTAAAATACAGTCATATTGTGGTTCAAGTTCAAAGGGATAGCGAAGCCCTTTCCCGCAGAAATAAGTGCGTCCGGGATTGATGGGATCATTCACCCTGATATCACTCCGCTGTTCTTCAATAAGCAGTCCAATAAATTCTATATTAAAAAGGGGAAATATCCTGGTCCTGAGACTATGTTTATAAAATGCCTCAAATCCATCAGCAACGAAGAAATCATTAATACCTAAAACACCAACCCGTTCACTGACAGCCATATTAAAAATCTGCTCCACATTCCTGAATGCACTGAACGAATAAGGCGTATGCAGGTGAGCATTGACTTCCAGTACCCTGTCCGTTTTATTGTGTCTGTACCAGTCAATCAGTTCGTGCCTTGCCGGGAAATCTTTCAGAATATATTCACTCATTAGTTATTTTAGAAGCATTTAATCATCATGCAAACATTAAAAATAATGTATTTTTTACCACAAAGGAACACAAAGGATGTCGCAAAGTAAAATTAGGTTTTTTAAATGATGCCTTTGTGTTCCTTTGAGATATCCTTTGTGTGTCTTAGTGGTTAAACAACAAGGATTTAGTAAACCTGTTATAGTTCCAGCTCAAGTCTGTCAAGTTTTAGATTTATTTCGCACATTTCTTTTTCAGTAAGTGTAAAATTAAATGCACCGGCGTTTTCTTCCACCTGCCTGGCATTCCTTGCTCCTGCAAGAACAGTGGTAATCCCTGGCATCTGCATCGTCCACCGAAGAACCAGTTGAGCCACCGTAAAATTTTTTGATATGGCCAGCGGCTTAATTTCTTCAAGAAATTTATTGGTTTTTACCAGGTTTTTTCCTTTAAACCATGGTGTGTCAGGCCTGGTATCTCCAGGTACGAAGTGTTGTCCAGTCCTGAATTTCCCGGTTAGTAATCCACGTTGAAGCGGACTGTATGCCAGAATCGATTTATGATGCTTCATGCACCAGGGGATCAGGTCATTTTCAATATCACGACGGACCATGCTATAGGGTACCTGATTTGAGACAAGGTTGATTGTTGTTTCTGCAACTTCCATTTCCTCAACACTATAATTACATACTCCTGCTGACCTGATTTTTCCATCCTTTATTAAGCGATTCATTGCATCCATCGTTTCCTCTATTGGTGTTGAAGGTGCAGGCCAGTGAATCTGATAAAGATCCAGGTAGTCTGTTTTTAACCTTGACAGGCTTTGTTCACATTCATGGATGATGCTTTCTTTTCCGGCATGTTTATAAATGGAAACAGGTTTTCCATCGTTGTTGAAAGTTGAGAAATAGAAATCCCCGATTTTCCTGTCCCAGACAAGGCCATACTTGGTTAGAATCTGGACTTCAGTACGGAGACCTTTAATGGCTTCACCAACTATTTCTTCGCTTAAGCCAAAACCATAAACGGGAGCTGTATCAATGGAAGATATTCCCAGGTCAAGGGATTTATGGATTGCCTTTATAGCGTCTTTTCTGTCTGCACCACCCCACATCCAACCTCCTATTGCCCAGGCACCAAAGATGATACGGGTTACTTTGACATTACTTGTTCCGAGCGTTACAAATTCCATAATAAGCCGTTCCTGCTGTTTTTATTGTTCCTGTTGTTGCATGGAGCAGAGAGCATGGATTATCGGTGTTTTATTGGTTCCTGTTGTTTCAGGTTGTTTGAGATTATTCCAGGTTGTTAGGAGATTCATCCTTGCCCGGCACTTCGCACCTGGTTATTCATAGTTCAACCTCCTCCAGGGGTCGTTATTTATCATTCTGTAATCCTGTTATTTTGCTTCCCTGTTTCCTTGAGACAATTGCGACCCTGTAACCAAATATCCCGATCAATCACAGTGGAGTCTCTTACCATACCAGGACTTCTTCAGGTACTGAGGTCAAATCCTTTACGATCCAGTCAGCTTCTCTGAGATCTTTTTCTGTGAAGCTTGACATCACAGCAAGGCACCTCATTCCTGCTGCTATAGCTGCTTCAATGCCATTGGGAGCATCCTCCACCACAAGGCATTCTGCCGGTTTTACTCCCAACATCTCTGAGGCTTTGAGATAGATATCAGGGTAGGGTTTTTTCCTTTCAACCTGAAGCCCATTTATTGTGATGTCAAAAGTTACCGAAGGAATACCTATCTCCCGGAGATTTGTGATCATCTTTACTTCATCTGCACTTGTCACAACAGCTGTTTTTAGTTTTTTATTTCTGCTTCTAGTAATGAACTCAATAACACCTGGCAGAGGAGTGAGCTGATTGCTGACAATCCTCTCGTAAATTTCATACGTTCTGGCTTTATCCTTTTCAAGATTCAGGGGATAATTATATTTATCAGCCACCCCGCCAATATATCTGTTTTCACCGGCACCCACAAAAGGAATAAAATCTTCGGGCTGAACAACTATTCCTCTTTCCCTGAACATTTCAATAGCAGCCTTGCAGATGAATTCTTCCGAATCTACCAGAACACCGTCCATATCGAATAATACTGCTTTAAGCATAAAACGTAATATGTAAAAACCCTTTTGGAATCAATCCCAAGGCTAAAACTCCGGACATTTTCCTACTCCCTACTCCCTACTCCCTACTCCTTACTCCCTGCTCACTACTATACCAAATCACCCACACCATTCAAAACATAACGCGGCTGATAAGCAAAAGCTTTCATGGTATCCCTCGATGTTATACCACTGAGTACCAGGCAGGTATCAATTTCAGCCTCAATCCCTGCTACAATATCGGTATCCATTCTGTCACCGATAATGATTGTCTCTTCTCTTGTACAGTTCAGTTTTTTGAGCCCTTTTCTCATCATTAACGGATTGGGCTTACCAACGAAATATGCGTTTTGACCTGTTGCGAGTTCGACAGGTGCGATCAGTGCTTTGGTTGCCGGGGCAATCCCATTTTCTATCGGGCCGCTTACATCAGGATTTGTACCGATGAGTTTTGCACCCTTGAGAACCAGGTTCACAGCATGTTCGATCTTTTCATAACTATATGTTCTTGATTCACCCATGACAACATAATCCGGATCGACATTATTCATTGTATATCCGACATTATACAGGGCATTAATCAGGCCTGCCTCACCAATAATATAGGCACTTCCTTTGGGTTTCTGGCTGGCCAGAAACATGGCTGTGGCAAGTGCACTTGTAAAAAATACGTTGATTTCAACATCGATACCCAGCCTGTTCAATTTTTCGCGCAATTCTTTTGGTGTTCTCTCACTTGAATTCGTGAGGAATACGAATTTCTTATTTGCTTCCTTAAGCCATCTGACAAAATCCTTGGCACCGGGTAAAAGTTTATTCCCATGATAAATCACTCCATCCATGTCGATGATGAAGCCGTTCTTCTTTTTAATCTGTTCTATCTCTTTTTTCATTAACTAATTTATCACAATTTCAGGTTTATATATTTTGTTAATTATTTTACAATATTCCTTCGCTTTGAGGATAATTTGTTTATCGTTCTCAGGATCAAATTTGCATATATTTATCAGTAATTTTTCAATATCAGGTGTAAAGTTGTTAAAGAATTTTTCATCGGTTGGGTAGTAATTCCCTGCCTCATCTTTGGCCCTGAAATAAAAACCGCATATTAATGCAAAAAGTATTTTATCATAGGCCATACCATAGCAAACAGCATCATGGATGGGGGAGACCAGCCGGTCGCCCGGGCCAAGTTTTCGCATCAGGTCGCAACCAATCCGGAAAACGATATCTTTTAATGCCCGGTTTCCAAACCTGTTGAGCAAGTCATCAATATGAATCCGCAACTCCTGAAAGTCAAATTCAGCCGGATAAAGCCTGATGAGTATCTTTGCAGATTCAATCATCGTATTACGTACTGCATTCATGATCTCCTGATCTTCAAGTATCTCAAACAGGTAAATTCTTCGTGGAAACTTGAGAAAACCGGTGTAGGCAGCTGTTGCATGCCCGAGGTTATGAATATAAGATTTCCTGTCAACCCAGGCTTTCATATTCTCTTTAGGTGCAAGCCACGGCAGATCCGGAATGGGATTTTTGAATCCTTTTTTATCCACGATTAAAGTATTGTATGGTTCTGCGAAGATTTGTAATGGATCTTCATTCAGATCTTCTTCAGTCATAGGGGGGACCATTTTACCAATACTTGTTTCGATCAGGCCAGCTACCCTGTCAAGTGGAAAATTTTCTCCTAGTGTACGGTACAGTTCTTTACGGAAATAACCGGCACCATCTCTTATATTTTCTGCAATGATGATGTCCAGGGCACTCCCGGGATGGTTTTTATACCTTATTAAAAGACTTTCACCAATACAGCGGATGATTCCCGGCAATGCTGCCTGACCGGCTGAAACGGTAACGATGGATGTGGTGCAGAGCTCATCAATCACTTTCTTCTTATCATCAAAATGAACACCGCGGATCTTTTTTATTTCAATTGATTCGTCCTTTTGCCCCTTTATAATGACTTTATATGCTTTATGCTGATTTAATAAATCAATCAAATTTTTGTTGATATCTATAAATATTACTTCATATCCTCCCCTGCTGAAGATCTGGCCGATAAAGGAACGGCCTATTCTGCCTGCACCAAAAACAATAATTTTATTCACTGAAATGATTAATAATCAGAATGGATCTGATTTCTGTAAAGTTCGTAATAGGGCCTGAGAAGGTTTAACTTTTCCTCATTTCTTCTCTCAATATAGGTTCCGCCCATGTAAAAGCAGGCAAATCCACCTGATACGATTCCCCATGAACAGGCTTCGATCAGATTCAGATTTCCGGCTTTGGAACCGGATAATTGCCATGCAACAGATGCTATGATCCCTCCGACAAAATTATCGCCGCAACCGGTTGTATCACCTCTTATACCTGTATTGAATTTTAATTCATTCAGAATTGACTCGGAGACGGGAAGCTGAGTTATAGATAATTTCCTGAATAGTCGGCCATCCGAATATAACCAGACTGGTGAAGCACCATTGGTTATGGCAAAAGCAGAAACTCCTTTTTCAGCATAATAATGAGTTGCTGAATCAATATTACCCGTTCCACTGATTTTCAGTGCTTCTTCGAGATCCATCAGCAATATATCGATATATCTGAATGATTCTTCTGAATCACCGAGAGGCCATTTTCCTCCAGGATTGGCTTTTTCACTCCTGAAATCGTAGACTGTATTAACAATCGTAATGCTGCCAGCCTTTTTTGACTTTTTCAGGACATCTGTCAGTTGATCGTGTATATTTGGAAGAATTGCTGTTCCGCCAAACTCCACAATATCTGACCGGAAAAAAGAATCATCAAGATCCCGGGGTGATAATTGCCATGCAGCGCCGATGTTGTTTATGAAAGTTCTTTCACCATGTCCATCATGCCAGTTTGGATCTGAGAAAACATAAGTATATGGTGATGGTTGATCCATCCTTTTGATATTGGACGAACTAACAGGTGTCTGGTTAATAATATCAATGATTCTATTGCCAGTATGATCTTTACCCAATGATCCGTAGAACTGGACGATAGCATTTTCACCAAGCAGCTGAGCTGCATGGATAAGGGCCACGATTGACGGACCGCCAATATTATGGACATCAGGAGAACGGTCGCCAACAAGTTCTTCAAGGACAATATCAAATTTTTTCTCCGCAAAACGTTCAAATTCCTCAGTGAAAACGAGCTTTCCGGGACTCAACCCACCATCACCTTCACGTTTTGAGAGATATTTAGAGAATTTCTTTCCATTAAAATCAATCCCTGAATACAGGTAATCAATTAAACAACAGCCTGTACCGGAGATTTTAATTTTTCTCATTAAAAAAATTATCAGATATAGTTTGGATAATCGGAAACAAGAAGATGAAGCGGTTCTTCATCCTCATCTATCAAAGGAAACCTGCCAACCTCATCGATAAAACAATTATCAGTTTTGTCATCATTGACTGAGCTGACTTCACCGACCAGGACTTTACCTTTGCCTTTCTCACCGTAAAACAGATGTGTAAGGAAAGGAACAAGGGTAATGCTTTCTCCGGGAGTCAGGGTTAATTTATCTCCGGCATTCAGATTCCTTGTTATACCATCCATGCTGATTGTAAAAGATTTTTCTGTAAGATGATCGTTATTATCAGCCAGATAAAGTTCCATCATGAGATTTCCACCTCCCCTGTTGATGATATCCTCCGTTTTTGACCAGTGGAAGTGCAGGGGAGTCACCTGTTCCTCATTAACGATCATGACTTTCTCAGAATATTTTTTTGTTCCTTTTTCCAGTGAACCGTTCCTTATCGTAAAAAGCAGCAGGCCATATTTAGAGAAATCATTTCTCCCGAAATCTGTAATATCCCAACCCAGCTGGTGGTCGATTATTTCACTACAGGTTTCATATTTGTCTTTCCAGTCGGAGGGTGACCAGAAAGCCCAGGGCGGCAGGTGAAAATGGCACTGATGAAAGAACTCTTTGGCTTCCATCATAAGGTGGTTGATTTCGCTGCGCTTCATGTAGGGTATTTTTACATATTAATAAACATATGCAAAATATGAATTATCTGTTGATTATTAAAATGATAATGTTATTGCTTCTGGTTTCATGTATCTGCAACAGTGATAAATTCTTTAACTTCAGAGGAAGCAGAGATTGAACAGAGAATACAGTGGAATTATTCTCTATTTACTCTATGTAATCTCTGTGCTCTCTGTGGTATTAATCACACTTGCACATTTCACCCAAACTGACCGAAAACTGAAAATCCCGAATTTCTGCAATCAGCCTGGGGCTGATGCTTGGAAATTCGAGGATCCCCGAAATGGTAACGGAATCAAAGATTCCGGCCATTTCGGAACCGACAACTGGAAACTATGCACCATCACGTTCCTTTCCTGTTTCGTCTGATTTGCTCGTTATATGTGAAATTATTTGTTACATGGTGTCCTTCCAGGGGCATGATCTTTTCATGGATGGCATCGATGATCCAACTTGCCTGCGGAAAAAAGTATTGTTCCATTTCATAAGCCGGAACGATCCAGTTTCTGGATCCAACAACAACGGGTGGTGCATCAAGATCATCGAAGGCAAGCTCTGTAATTGTCTGTGCCATCTCTTTTATGAAGGATCCCCGGGATGATGCATCGCTTGCAAGGACTATCTTTCCGGTTTTTTTCACTGACTCCAGCACAGGTTCATAATTGAATGGAACAAGGCTCCTGGCGTCAACTATTTCAGCAGACAGGTTATATTTATTTTTCAGAATATCTGAAGCGTTCATAGCTGTATAAAGGGTAGCACCGATGGTCAGGATTGTAAGATCATTGCCTTTCTTCTTAATATCAGGTTCTCCGATAGGTATTTCATAATAATTCTCCGGAACACCTTCTTCATGGAACCATTCTCCTACGTCATATATCCGCTGACTTTCAAAAAATATTACCGGATCTGTTCCCTGTAACGCTGCATTCATTAATCCTTTTGCATCATAGGGAGTCGCAGGGAAGACCACCTTCAGCCCCGGGATATGTGCAACAAGTGATGACCAGTCCTGGGAATGCTGGGCTCCGTACTTACTGCCAACAGAAACCCTTACAATGACCGGCATTTTAAGAATATTTCCGCTCATGGCCTGCCATTTGGGAAGCTGGTTAAAGACTTCATCGCCTGACCGGCCCAGGAAATCACAGTACATGATTTCTGCTATAACCCTGCCTCCGGCCATCCCATATCCTATAGCTGTTCCGATGATGGCTCCCTCGGAGATTGGAGAATTGAAAAGACGGTGATAGGGGAGAGCTTCTGTAAGTCCCCGGTAAACTGCAAAAGCCCCACCCCAGTCACGGTTTTCTTCACCATACGCGACGAGCGAGGGATCTTTATAATATCTGTCCAGGATTGCCTCAAAGATACCGTCACGCAGCTGGTATACTTTTGCTTTCGAAAGAGGTTTTCCATCTATATCCAGGCCAAAACGTTCCTTTTTCATGATCTGCTGGATCCTGGGATTATCCTTGTAAAGCAGGCTGGTAATTATTTTTCCATCCGTCATTTTTTCTACTGATTCATTGGAAAACATCACTTTGCCGATGGCATCCGGATCGGAATCAAGATCTAATCTTGGAGAAATCGTATCATCTATTGCCAGTTTCAGGATCTTAATCGTTGTTTCCCGGGTTGTTTCATTTATTTGATCGAGCTGGTCTTTATCAGCTATCCCGGCATTAACAAGCTCATCTGCATATGCCATGAGAGAATCCTGGGCTTCCCACGCCTCAAGTTCTTCCCGTGACCTGTAAGATGAAGCATCGGATGGAGAGTGCCCGCTGAAGCGATATGTAAGGGTATCAAGCAGCACAGGCCCATTCTTTTCTTCAAGTATTTGTTTCTTACGACTG
>Ga0111176_1073_pt1 | contig 17680 bp, 8 predicted proteins | sample DeeMarSWOR324_28_FD_80229 | JGI IMG/M metagenome (GOLD analysis project Ga0111176, IMG submission 80229) | Bacteroides sp. SM23_62_1 | reverse complement strand
AAAAATTATTCAAAATCCTAGAAAGATTTTCAATAATTTTTTAATACTTTTATTAATAACATTAATATAAAGTATTATGATAAATAATAATCTTTTAATAAACCGGATAAACTCAATGAAGTCGTGTTTGTCCATTGAAAAACGTATAAATAATATAATACGCGTATTAGTCATCGGATTACTTGTTATTTCCAACAGATTCGGATTTACACAGTTGAATACTACTTTAAATGATAATTTGATATTTCTGGAAAATGCAGATGTTAAAGTATCCTTGTCAAAGGATGAACCAATCATTTATGAATATCTCAATAAATCAGTAAACAGCAGTATTCTTGGTAACTATACAGGATCTGAACCAGGAGTAACCTTTTTTCAGGGTGCCGAAAGTGTGTTGAGCAGACTATCAGATATTTCATACACCTGCTCGCAAACCGAAAACAAAATTAAATATCATGTAGTAATTAAATATAAAGATAAGCCAGCTGTAGAATTTGACCTGATCTATTCCCTGGCAAATTATGATGTAATAATTGAATTTAATAATGTCTTTGAACATGAGAATTTTAAACTGATAAACGTCAATCTCCCGGGACTAATTTCTGTAAAAGCAACTACTTCATCTGCTATGCTGGCTATACCTGCCGGCTCAGGCCGCCTGATCAATGTCGCTCAAGCCAATATAGGAAGTCATGAATATGATATAAATTGGTTAAATGCTATTTTGGCCGGAATTGCATATGATTCAAAGGTTCTAGGAGTCATTGATACAAAATCCCTCGAAAATCATACAATTGCCTCAATATCAGAACGAAATGGCATAAAATACGGATCATTTTCAATGCGATTAATTTATCGTCTGGAAAATTATGCACTTGAAGAGTTCGGCCAAATTTTACCGGTAGACAATCCGGATTATTTATTGAAAGTGCAGGATTCGTGTATATTAACCATTTCTATTTCAGGAGATTATGATAAAGATGGTTTTATATCATGGGTAGATGGTACCAAATTGCTCCGGGATAGAATCGAAACTAAAAGTGATCCCTATTATGCTGATAAATCTATCATTAAATGGTTTCTTGATTGGCCAGAATCCGGAAGATATACAACTTTCTCTGAAGTCCTTGAAAGTGTAAAAAGCTATGCAAATCAGACTGATGCCCCAAACAGGATTATCTATTTGGCAGGATGGCAATATTACGGCCATGATTCAGGTTATCCATCTGTAGATAAGGTAAATCAAAGGTTAGGTGGATATGATGGGCTGGAAAAATTGGTAATGGAAGCAAAAAAATATAATGTTATAATAAGCTTTCATGACAACTATGATGATGCTTATAAAGAGAATCCGGGATGGGATCCTGATGTGATATGCAGAGATGCACAGGGTAACCTCATGAAAGGGGGAAGATGGGATGGTGGCCAGTCTTATCTTATTAGCAGTTACAAATATGCTCAAAAATCAGGACTGGATAGGGTCCGGAATACGCTCAAACAATATCCCTTTATTAAAGAAACATATCACCTGGATGTACTGGCTGGTGGTTATAATAATGGAAGAAAATATGATTTTAATCCTGATAGTCCTGCCGGTGCCCAAAAGAATTTTGATGGGAAAAAAATGATTATCCAAGAATTCAACAAACATGGTATAGATGTGACAACGGAAGATTTTTCAGGTTTCTTTGTTGGACATGTTGGATTCTTTCTTAAAATTCTTGATCAGGACAATGTTTATTTTCGAAATGAAGAAAAAATACCCCTAATCCCCTTCATTTATCACAGCAAAACCAATTATGGGATGAGAATGAGAGGAGACAGGGGATTTTTACAGAGGTTGATTTATGGTGATAATATGGGTACTAATGATCCGGGCAGTTATATTCTGGATGCACTTCCGAGGCATCTGATGTATGGAAAAGCAATGGATTTTTATACCAAAGATGGGGACTACGAAAAAATAATTTATGAGGATGGAAGTTATATCGAAGTGAATTATGCTACTTTGAAATATACGGTATCTCTTAAAGATAGGGTAATTGCTAAAGATTTTACAAGCTTTGTGCCTCGCAATGATTATACTTATTTTGCATGTTGCAAATTTGGCGGAAGGTTAAATTATCCAATACCGGGAAAATGGTCAGCAAGAGATAAGATCAAGGTTTACAGGATGAATGAAGATGGTACTAAAATTGAAACACCATTCAAATTAACGGATAATAATATCGAACTCTTTACTGAACCAAATGTAATATATAAAGTGGTGTGTACTAAGTAGTTAAAATGGCTGATTTATAAACATAAAATCATTATCATCAGATATAAGTTCTTACCTGAATAATATTCTGAAAGGGTGCTATTTTGCAAATTTTTCATTAATAATGCGTTGTGCTATTAAATAATGCATGTTATTGAATATTATATTTTTATAACAGGCCGAGCCGGCGGCGAGGCCTGTTATAAATCTGATTAACAATATAATCTTCTTTAATAGCACAACACGTTATTAATAATTACTTCATAATAAGTTTAAAAAAATCCATATTACTTTATAATGATTGAATATTCATGTTTAATTATTTGCAGATAAAAATAAGAAGATACATCAGGATTTAACCTTTCAAAAATCAGTCTTAATCCACATAGAATTTAATCCATAATACTATGACCCCCTCCATAAATCCTTTTATCTCTTTAGCCAATTTCCCAATTTTGAACTAATACAAATGTTTTAATGTGATGATGATGTATAAAACCTAATTGGATTTTATATTGATTCTTAAATTTATTTTTGATTGAAAATTGATCGTTTTATTAACATTCGAGCATAATTTTTCATATTTATGTTAAAAAATTTGACTTGAATGATATTTTAGCTTAACTTTGTGGGATAATATTGATATTTTCAATTCGTTCAAATTCGAACATAAAGCAAAAGAATATAATTCATATTTGAATTCTGATTCAGAAACATAGTATTTTTTAAGGTTTTGATTCCATTGCTTATAGGTTTTTTCATTTCTTGAATTTAAAGATTGTCTAATTATGAAATTCCCAACTTTGAGTTTGCCACTATCAAGCAATGGATACAATCAAGCAATTTTATATACTCATGTAGTTTTTTATTCGATAATTAACAGGTTAGTTAAATAGAATAATGAGTAAAAATATAATTCTTGATGGGAATAATATAAAAACTGTATAGTGAGATTTTGGATAAAGTTTTAGGTTTAGATTTTAGTTTAGTTTAAGGTTAGTTTCTGGGTTAGAATTAGTTGAGCTGTCTTTATCAAAAGGTTCCTTGTGGGGTATCTTATACAAAGGCAGCTCAATCTCTTTAATCACGATAATTGAAAATATATTTCATTATTATTGAGGTAATTTTTAATCATAAATTATCTTTTTTATAAAAAAGATAGTATATTAGAATAATAAAGATATTAGAACTTGATATCCACAAGTATAAAGTGTTTGTATAATATAAAACATTCATTTAAAAGATCCTGGAAGAATAAAATTAGTGTAAATACACAGAAAATCTATCTTCAGATTAACCATTACTAACGATGCCTCGAATATCGAAAAACTCTATGCCTTCTCAAGTTCGTTTTAATTACATTTTGGATTGGCTTGAGACTCAGGAACACATTACCATAAGTGAAATAGCTAAAAAATGCAAAGTATCAGAAATAACCGTTAGAAGGGATCTTGATGAGCTTGAGAGACAGGGATTTCTCATACGCACACATGGTGGTGCTATCAGGAACAAGCCTATTGAAAACTTGTTTAGTTTTGATAACAAAATGACCCGCAATGTTGAAAACAAAATTGAAATTTGTCGATATGCAGCTAATTTTATTAAAGATCATGATGTAATTTTTATTGATTGTGGTACTACTGTATATCACCTTGTTCAATTTATTAACCATTCTTTGAACATACGAGTGATAACCAATTCCCTTCCAGTTGTTTCCAAACTCATTCAATATTCCAATATCAGAGTTAGTCTTATTGGGGGTGAGCTTGATCATGAGCGTAAAGCCCTGTATGGAGGAATAACAGAGTCAATGTTTCTTCGATTTCGCGCTACAAAGGCTTTCGTTGGAGCGGGGGGAATATCACTGGCTCATGGTATTAGCTCAAATGATGAAAAAGAAGCTATGATAACTCAAAGAATTAGTGAATCCGCTAATGAGGTAATTCTTCTATGCGATTCCTCAAAATTTGAACATGTTGCCTTCTATACCTATGCTCCGGTAACGATGCCTAATTTGATAATAACTGACAACCAGCTTGATCCGAAAATCTATAATCAATACAGGGAGAAGAAAATCAATATTCTCTTAGCTGAACCATAGATTATCTGTTTATTTAAAATGATCTTCTGTATTTGATAATGGTTGTTATATCTGTCTATGCCTGTAGTATTCCCATATTATGGTATTTAAAGGGAAATTCTATGACTGATTGGTGAGTTTGAATTTGAGGTTCCGACACATCACCTAATATACAGAACCTAAACAATCATACATTCGATTCCGAGAATAACAATGCCTTCAGGTCTTGCTCCAAAGTTAATATTATAACATGAGAGGAAGGCAACCTAGAATATTAATTATTCTATGATGCAAAGATTTGTGAACTCGCTACTGTTAAAAGTTTATAGGATCATTTTATAATTTCTACTTCATTCCCAATAGTCTGTTTGATTCTCAGGATACCGCCAGTATCCAGTGGTTGCCATGACCAGCCTTCTGAAAAATTTTCGGCTACCTGTTTCAACACATTCCCGTTAATCCTAATTTCTTTTGGCCTGGATGTAAGCCTGAATATTTCTTCCGATGCATGATCGAAAATATTATAAGTAATAGTTGAAGATTGGTAGGATATTTTTCTGACTATAGAAGATGTCCGCAATAGATGATCGGAACTACCGGGTGCCAGTTGTGGTGCAGCTGCCATAGCACGCAGATAGTGACGTACATAATCACCATAGCCATCCGTCATCCATATTGCATTTGTGGGATAAAAGTTTTTTCCATCTATATCTACCATATAGGTTGCCCAGTTTAATTGATGAACAGCATTCCGCACATACGTGGTATCCCCGGTCTTTTCCCAATAAAGCAGTTCCATGGATGCCTGACGCGAGGAATGGCTATTACCAGGGACACGATATGCTGTCTGTTCATTCGTACAGATTACGCCATATTTTTTATATTGCTCATTACCAAGCTCTTTGTAAACCCATTGAAAAATATTATTCACCGTTTCTTTCCATTCAGGATCCAAAGTCGGGTATTCCATGATAAACATGGCATAGGTTATACCATTTATCTGAGTATCTGACCACCTTGGCACATCCTCAAAAAAGGGTCCCCACTTGTTCGTTTTAGCCGGGTAAGTTTTTAACCAGTCGATGGTTATATCAAACGCTTTACGGTAAACATCACTATCTCCTTTTTGAAGTCTAATAAGTGCATCAAATAAGCCTAAAGTTCCGGTCCAGTTGGTTGTATAGCTTGACTTTTTATACACTTTATTTGATTCTTTCAGGTCTTCAGACATTCCTTCATACCACTGAGCATTATCTACCAGAATCCCTGGTTCGCCCGTTTCAGTATTTACTTTGAATGGCCAGGGTGAATTATCGTTATCTCCTGGTTGAACTTTATCTGCTAGGGTATTAGCTATCTTTATTGCTGTATCAAGATATTTTTCATTACCTGTTTTTTTATAAAGTTTTACCAGTTCAAATCCAAAGGATCCGGCTTTATCAGGTTGCAGGTAACCTTTACCAAGAATCATATCACCATCGTATATACCAGAATGAATATCGGTGTTATAGGGGTATGGCAAATCCGGCCACTGGCAGTCAGGAGATGATAGTGAATGATCAAGGTAATAATCGGCTATATAAATCATATTCTCAATGATCGATGCATCACCCGTATAATTATAGAGCAAATCCCATGATGAAAGTGCCATCTGTAACTGATCCCCACCTAATCCGCGGTTATCATGCTCCGGGCTCCAAACCTGGTGATTCATATAATATTTTGTACCATTGATACAGTTCTCCATGTTTTTCCAAAAGTCCCAGACAAGTTTCAGGACATGATCGTATGATTCACCCAGATCAGCCGAATACCAGGGAAGAATATTTCCATCCTGATCAATATGGACATTATGATAGATAATCTCATCTGTTAGAATGGTGTCTTTTTCTGCTTTGATTATATCTTCACTTAAACCATGATACTTTGGAGATCTAACAGTACATCCGGCTGAAATCATTAAAACCATCAGAATAACAGCTAAAAGTTTTTGCATTTCTATTGATTTTGTTAATATTAAAGAGTTATTCCTGAAATTCTGTATAATGGACAGGTTTGGTAAATAATATGTCTTTCCAGAATTTACCGTAAAACTATCAAATTCCCCTGCTGGGGATCAATTTTCAGAGAATTTAAAGGACTGTTTAATTACTTTTTAATCTGCACTGAAATCATACGGTCTAAAACGTTCTTAGTAATCCTGCGGATACGCTCATCGCCGTCTTTAAAATGATCGATGTATGGTGGAATAATATACCCGGGTGGAGCAGATAGTACCTTATTCCACCAACACGTTCCTGCATTGAAAACATAGTTGCCCTTTTCTGCTGTGTAGATCGTAGTGGCGTATGATCGCTGCCTCCGGCTTGGTTGTCCATAATAATTTGTTACAGGACCCTCGGCAAGAACAACCAAATCTTTATGATTCTCTGCCAGTGGTGGTCCATGGAATTCCCAACCTACGAGTTGGGGAACATAGTCTCCTTTCTTCATGCCGGTACCTTCAAATGCCCAATGGTCAGGAGCGACGCATGTCCAGTCAGCCATACCAACCCCATAAGACCTTGCACCCATCAGCTCCACCTCGTCTAATTGGCCTCCCACAACGGATCTCACCCCACGGTTGGGTCTGCCATCTGAACTGGTTAGCAACTCAACTTCCCCTGAAACAGAATTGCCTGACAGAAATGCAAGACTGACTCCGGCATCTCTTGCTTTAACGATATTATCATACTGTTCCCTGGTCCAGTACTCATCATGACCCACATCGACGAAGACCTTTCCGCGTAGTAATCCTGGTCCATCCATATGAGCATCAACTTGTGAGATATAGGTAACGTCATAACCTTCCTTCTCAAGCCAGAAGACCAGCGGAAACTCAGTCATCAGGAACTCGCCAGATCCATTGGTTAAAGGCTCGAAAGCTGCTGGCCAACCATTCCAATAAATTGCATAGGGGCGATCAAAACCGGCAGAATAACTTTCCGGTCTACGGGATCTCCATGGCTCATTTGGAGCATCGTACATTGAACGCCACTGTGGCCATCTGTTATAAGCCGCCCATGTCAGATCAGATACTTGTAAAATTAGGTCCGCTTTACGATCATCACACACCACAAAGATGAAATATGCTTCTGCCTCATGATGTCTCCATGTGCTTAGTTTGCCCAGGTAAACACCGCTCACCCAGTCCTCTGGTATTTTAATTTTGGCCGATTCGATCCAATTACATTCCATAATATGGTGTTCCCCATCAACGGGTGTCAATTGAGTAATTCCCTCTGGGAGTCCCTTCAAAGGAGTGATGGTTGTTACGAGGCGTCCACCTTTACCACCATAATAACCCATGCGATAAATATCAATCTTATATTCGGCAGGGGGATCAGTACTAACGTAGATTTTCAATGAATCTCCTGCCTTGATACTCATATGGGATACATACCCTTCAATTTCAGTTCTTCGATGCCATCCTTTCTCATAAGGCTCATTATCATGCCGGACAACCTTTGTCAATATCCAGTCAGCTGTACCGGGTTTTGTATTTTCGGTAACGATAATATTTTTTTTCTGCTGTTGAGACCATACCGGAATTTGACCCCATGCTGTAATAAGCATAACACCTAAAATGAAAAATAATGTTTTTTTCATAATCATATAATTTAATAGTTATGTTAAATAATAATATAGTTAATGTAGTCTTTTCCAGGTTGAATCAAGCAGAAGTAATTTGTTAAAGTGAAACTTGCCATTTGTATAATTTCGATTCAGAGTTCTCTAATAGTACATATCTTCTTTGTTGTTTTAATTTACATAATCTATTATCAAACTGATCTTTAATTATATTTCATGCATTCTTCTCTATGATTTATTTAATCTGCCTCTATGGCTTCCTTCAAATTCTCATTACCGTAAGAAATTTCTTTTTTTGCTTTTTTGAAATTATTATTCCTCAAAGTTATATTATTGCTTTTATCGCCGATAAATTGAATGAATGTGCCACATCCAGTGGTTGCAGCTGAATCACCTATGATCCCTTCTGATACATTATCTAACATGATAGCGGGATAAGCGCTATCCCTTAAACCCTGTCGCCCTGAAAAAGATAATAGTTCAAAATCCGCAACATTTTCTAAAACAAGTGCACTTTGCCATTTCTTTTCAACCTGATCCTCCGCCCAGCGAACAGATAAGTTACGAATTTTAAGCCCCTGAACATTTTCTATTTCCAGGGCATGAGTAGCACGTTTGTCGATAGCATCCTCAGGATTCATAAAAATCTGTACGTTGGTTATCCAGATATTTTCAATCTGTTGATCCTGATGCCCCTTGATAGTACTCGTTCCCCGGGTATGAGATAGGATGTTTTCAATGGTGACATTCCTTATCTTCCCCAGCCGGGATGAGTCTTCCCGCTTCTTTAAAGAAATTTTACATAGCTCAGCACTGCCCCACCAGTTCCAGTGCCGCCTGTTCGTTTCAACGGTTAAATTACTGATCAGGACATCACTGACTGTTGCACCATCTCTTACGTCTATTCCAAATCCTTTATTAGAATTACGAATCGTACAGTTGCTAAATATAACATGACGGATATCAGCATGTGTCTCAGTTCCAATCTTTAGAGCTGTCGAAGAAGAGGTAAGCACACAATTCGTAACAACTATATTTTCAGTCGTATTTGCTCTTTCCTGCCCCCTCCGAATAGGTGTCTTAAGTACAATTGAATCATCCCCGGTGACAATTACTGAATCTGATATTGTGACATTTCTGGATGAACAAATATCTATTCCATCCGAGGTTACCCCCTTCACCAGATCAGAAAATATATAAATTCCTCTTATAAAAACCCTGTCGCAATCGTTCAGACGTATATTCCATAACGGCGAGTATAGAAGGGAAATACCATGAAACATTACGTTTGTGCAATTATTCAGTACAAACATAAATGTTCTCATGCCTGTAGGATAATATCGTCGCATATCTATTCCTGCTTCCCTGGCAATTTCTATTTCTTTGCTAATTTCCCGGTCAACACCACGCATTTCAGTATACTCATGTTGCGCCAATCCGTTTATTGAACCTCTTCCGCTCACTGATATGTTTGTTGCATTTTCTGCAAATATTATCGCACGCTCATTTAGTGTAAAATCATCCCTGTCCTGGCTGAGAAAAAGGGTTGCACCAGCTTCGATATGCAAGGTAACATTATCCTTGAGCTGAATCGTACCAACAGTATAATCACCTGGCGGTACATAAACAGTACCTCCACCTTTGGTTGTACAGGTGTCTACAGCATCCTGAATCGCTGTAGTGGCCTTATCATTCCTGTTTCCGGTTGCCCCAAAATTCTTTACATTGTAAATATTATCAGATATTGTATCATTTGCATGTGTACTCACATTATTATTAGATCCCAATAAGCTGGCGCCGGCAAAGGCAGTACCACTTTTAATCCATAACCGCCGATTCATTTTACTTTTCACAGGAATTGTCTTTTTTATTTATGATCCTCAGATTTTCAAATGTCCGCATAATGTAGATCCAACCATACACTTGAATAATAAGCTTGAATTTATTCAACCGTTTTAAAAATTCAATCTGTATATTTGTTGTTTAAAAATCGAGATACTTTTCAAAGTAATTTTATACTTTTAATATACAATTGAATTCGTAAGGTAAAACTTATCCATAATTTAATTACTTAACCTCTATAGCACCCTTCAATTTCGCATTCCCGTAAGAAATATCTTCCTTTGCTTTGTTAGTATTATTATTTCTTAGGGTTATTTTCTGCGTTTTATCTCCGATTAGCCGAATAAATGTACCACATCCGTTTGTTGCACGGGATTCACCTATAATCCCTTCTGATACATTGTCTAACAGGATAGCCGGATAATTCGTATCTCTTGATCCCTGACGTCCTGAAAAATATAAAACCTCAAAATCAGAAACACTTTTTAAAACAAGTGCACTTTGCCATTTGTTTTCTACCTGATCCTGTGACCAGCGAACTGATAAGTCCCGAATTTTAAGTCCCTGAATATTTTCTATTTCCAGGGCATGAGTTGCTCGTTTATCGATGGCATCTTCAGGATTCATAAAAATCTGTACATTGGTCATCCTTATATTTTCAAGTGGTTGATCCTGATGCCCTTTAATAGTACTCGTTCCGCGGGTATGGGATATGATATTCTCAATGACAATATCTCTGATTTTCCCCAGCCGGGATGAGTCTTCCCTTTTCTTCAGTATAAACTTGCATAACTCAGCACTCCCCCACCAGTTCCAGTGTCGCCTGTTCGTTTCAATGGTTAGATTACTGATCAGGACATCACTGACTGTTGCACCATCCTGTACATTAATACCGAATCCTTTATTGGAGTTACGGATAGTACAATTACTGAAGATAACATGACGAACGTCGGCATGTGTTTCAGTGCCAATCATAAGAGGTGTGGAAGAAGAGCTAAGCACGCAATTAGTAACCACAATATTTTCGGTTGTAGTAGCCTTTTCCTGTCCCCTGCGTAAAGGTGTCTTCAGAACGATTGAATCATCGGCAGTGATAATCACAGAATCAGATATTGTTACATTTCTCGATGAACATATGTCTATCCCATCGGCGTTAACGCCTTTTTCCAGATCGGAATATATATAAATACCCCTGACAAATACCCTGTCACAATCGTTAAGACGAATATTCCAAAGGGGCGAGTGAATAACAGAGATATCTCGTAGCAATATATTGGTACAATTGTTAAGGATAAACATATAGGTTTGCATGCCTGTACGATAATACCGGCGCATGTCTATTCCTGCTTCCCTTGCAATCTCTATTTCCTCAACAATCTCAGGGTCGACACCCCTCATTTCAATAAATTCATACTGGGCTAATCCGTCTAGTGTACCCCTGCCTGTAACGGATATGTTGGTTGCATTCTCGGCAAAGATCATCGTACGTGTCCCCTGAATGAAATCATCTCTGTCCTGGCTCAGGAAAAAGTTAGCCCCGGCCTCCAGGTGCAGGGTAACATTATCCTTGAGTTGAATAGTCCCTACGGTATAATCTCCGGGTGGTACATAAACTGTACCTCCGCCTGCTGTTGTACATGCTTCCACAGCGGCACGAATTGCCATGGTGGCTTTATCATCCCTTTTTCCGGTTGCACCAAAATTTTTTACATTAAAAATATTATTGGTAATTGTATTGTCTGGGGGAGCACCGGCGCTGGCAAAAGATCCCAATAATCCGGCGCCAACCAGTGTAGTACCACTTTTAACCCATGAGCGGCGATTAATTTTTGTCTTCATATTAACTGAAATATTATTCTCCTTAATAACTTCAGAATTATAAATTCCTTCTTACCCTCAATCCGGATATAGGAAGATTTATCATTTCATATTAATTTCTATTACTTGTCTAATTCAATAGAGGTCAACCTAATATATTAAAATCATACTACTCTGAATAAATAACTTTATATGGCATATTTGACTCTGTATTAAACTCAAGGCACCTGCCATTTAAATCAAATTCAATACTTTCCGGGCTTCCATCTTTGTCCACCCTAAAAACATTTATCTTTTTACCATTTTTCCAATCAACTGGAATCCGATAACTGATAATTCCTCCATTTCTGCTGCAAGCCATAAATACATTCTTTTTTACAGGGACAAAACTGGTATAATTCATGGCAATAACAAGACCGTCACTCAAAGCAACGCTATATGTATTATTCTTTACATTTGCTTCAACTACAGATCCGTCCTCATAGACAACTCTCTCAAAATCACCATATCTTTCATATGATTTCATGGATTTACCGTAAAGTTTTTGCTTTGGTAAAGCATCGAGAATGTAATCACCTGGTGTAAAAACAGATCGTCTGTTGGTAAAATCCTGTGCTCTCTGACCATAAAGGAATGTTCTTACATAGAATGATGAGCTACTTGTCTTCATACCAAAACTGGTTTTACCATGGTATATAAATGGTATCATGGGTATCTGTTGCTCACCTTTGAAATATATATTGTCGAAGGCTATGATATCACCGAATGTTCCGACGTGACCTACGAAAAAACCTGTGAAATCCTCTGTTGCCACATCTATCCCGTTCTTATTGAATTCTTTAACAAGCATCAATTTACCTTCAAAATTTTTAATCGCCCCGGCCGGGCTTTCCGGATTGAAATCATACTTTCTGCCTCCATTATATCCCCCGGCCAGCACATCAATAAAATATGCCTGCCGGACAGGATATCTGTTTATTGTAAAACGTACCCTGTCTAATCCCGACTTCACTGCATATTTATAGCTGCTTATTAAATAAGATTGTTCACCATCCCAAGCGCCTCCCCTCATAAGGCTGCCCTGGGGATCCACACATATCACGTCCGGATCCCATCCAGGATGATTCGGATAGGAATCATCATAATTATCATAGAATGTAACTATGACATTGTATTTTCTTGCTTCCTCAATCAGGTTCACCAACCGGTCATATCCACCCAGATTTTCATTAACTTTATCAACAGAGGGATAGCCTGTATCATGGCCGGTATATTGCCACCCTAAAAGATACATTACATAGGCTGCAGAATCTGTCTGGGCAGCAAATTGCTTTATTCTTTCCAGAACTTCATTGAAAGTAAGCTCCTCTCTTGTACTTCCCTTGCGATCCACAAATGTCCTTACAAAAGTTTTATCTTTATATAAAGGATTTGGTACAGCATTTATTTTATCCCTGATAAGTTTTGTGCCATCGATCCATGATACTTCACCATCCCTGTCAAAATCACCTGCAATTGAAATGGTTATTGTGCATGAATCCTGTACTTTCAACAGGTATTCAGGGTCGGAGACAGGAATAACTGTTCCAAATTCCTCGAGATTATATTCATTTAACCGATGCATTATGTTCATTGAAAAAGATCCGTATCTTCTGCCCCCACTCTCAGAAACACTTACTATGCTATGATTTTCAATCGACCTGGTATCCATTACTCCAATAACTCTTGAATTATATGCAAATCCAACTAAAATTGGGTTTAGCCAGTCGATTTCATATTCGTAACTTTTCAGGTTGGCATTTTCAATATCTATCAGTCGCCCTGCATCAGCAGGTATAACCAATTTCCCATGATTTTCGTCTGAAGTTACAGTCAACAATCCCGGTAACTGAATGTTCAACAGATAAAAATTACGGTGTTCAACTACATTATTAAATATGATTTCAATTTCATTATCTTTCAATGAGTATAGGAGATCAAATTCAATTGCAGGTTGATTTTCATAGGTTACGCTGGCGTGATAGGTAGCATTCTTATTGGTATATGATACATCATATTTTATGGTAGTATTATTTCTCATTACTGTCTCTGCTCCCTTGTAAAATGATATACCGGGGCCAGAATTTCTGAGATTTCCTAATATTACACTGTTATTTTCTTTTAGCTGATATTCAAGAATAGCGGGCCACTCTTTACTTAAAACAACCTTGATATTTTTATTTTCAAGTGTAATTTTATCCGCTGTTCCCGATTGACCGAAAAGTTCTGGAAACCAAAAGACAAGTTGAACAAGAATTAATAAAAATACTGGAAGCCCTACCCGGAATTGTTTTATTAAATCAAAAGACAATAATCTGTTGTTTTTATGTACAAATTTTTTCATCTCAATTGTATTTATAATTTGTTTTAACTCCCCAATGACAATTTAAAATTTTTAGCCTGATAAATTACTAATAAAGATATTTAGGATTTTTCCGGAGATTAATTTAATTGCTCTTCAACTATCATTAGATATGCACTTTTCAATTCATGGAGTCCCTGCTGGGGTATATTATAATTTATTGCGGGAAAATGACAAAAGAGGAGGAAACTTATTAAGTCACCCCCTCTTCTGACTTGATGTTATTTAAAACAAGCAGTTCATTATTAGTATCCCGGATTTTGTTGCAATGTTGGTACACCATCAACAGTACTAACATCTATCTGGGATTGAGGAATTGGCAAATGCTCATGTTTCCCCACTGTAAATACACCCACACCTATAGTAGGTACAATATTTGCTTCATAGGTAAAGAAAGCGTTTAATTTATTATTGGCTTCTCCCCATCTTACAAGATCAAAGAACCGATGGCCTTCCATTGCCAGTTCAAGTTTACGTTCAAAATGAATAGCTTTTCTGGCATAATCCTGATCAGGAAAGGAAGGATACTCTGCAATGTTATAACTGGGAATCGCATACTCCTGCCAGCTATTAATATCGTCTATGGCACCTCCCAGATAAACAAAAGTTGTTTGGTTATCCTCTCTTACTACCCAATCGCGAGCTGTTAGCCCGGTCAGGGCAAGCATTTCAGCTTCACTTGAAACAACAGCGGCTGCATAGGCATAATTATCATTATTGCTGACCCATGTCGTTGGATCTGCCGCTCTGCTGCGAACCCTGTTAACATAGGTAAAAGCCTGGTCCAGTGATCCAACCTCCACCTCAGCTTCCGCAGCCATTAACAGCACATCTGCAAACCGAATGATATTCACATTATTTGCTGTTCCGGGTGACCATGTGAGTACAACATCCTCATCCTGTCTTGCATGATAATATACATTCTTTTTCGGGGAATACGGTCCCCCACTCGCTTGATCCCTTACCCATGTCTCTCCCGGGTGTGGTCCCCAATCTAAATATGGCACTCCACGACGTCCTACACTCCAATCCAGGCGAGGATCCAGGTCACCTGTATACAAGCTGAATGGTTCATCACTTCCTACATTCATGTCGTTATTTACCATCACATCATTATATGTGTCAAATAATGGCAATCCGCTTGCATCAACCTTGAATGAGTTTACCAGTTCCTGTGTTGGTTGAAAGAATCCGCAACAAAGAAATGGGCTATTATACGGGAAATTAAGACACTGACCTGCGTTGGAATTCGGAAAATCACCGATACCTTCATCACCAACCTGTTGTATTACGAATACAGCTTCAGGGCTGCCTGCTTCCCTGGAAGCTTCGGAATTATATCTGATATGGGGAAACAGGTCATAAGAAACACCTTCTGAGGTAACCCCATTAGGTATAATCTGATCATATAGAGCTTTGGCTTCTGACCATTTCTTTTGATAAACGTACGTTTTTGCCAGGTAACAGGCTGCTGCCCACTTATTTACTCTTCCCAATTCAGTCTGTACTTCTGGTAAATTATTCATAGCAAATTCAAAATCAGTTTCGATGTCAGGCCAGATATCCCTGTCATTTGGTACCTTATAATCAATTGTATTTTCATCAATCCACGGAACCATATTAAAGGATCTTTTCAACTCAAAATAGAAATGACCTCGTAAAAATCTTGCTTCTGCGGCAGCTTGTGATTTTTCTGCTTCAGTCATATCATCTACATCAGGCAGGATTTTCAATACAGCATTCGCCCGGGAAATTCCTTCATAAAACACTCTCCACCTATCCCTTATATATGATAACGAGGGGGTTGCCTGACCGGTAGCAATCCTGAAAATCTGGCTTTGATCGTAGGCTGAACTTCCCTTATGAGCGTCACCGCCAGCACAACTTCCATATACCCAGTTATCCGGTGAAACCCTGTATGCACTTCCTATGCTTCGTCCGTCCAATGCTCCATAGATACCGATGACAAGGGCTCTCACACCTGTTTTGTTTGCTATAACATATTCATTTAAGGTACCTTTTGGAGCTATATCCAAAAAGTCCTCGCATGAGATTAGTATAAATCCAATTATAAATACTGTTAATACTATAATTGATGTATTCCGTAATTTTCTATTTATTGTCTTCATTTTATTATACTTTTATAAATAAATGGTTTTTAAAAGGAGACATTAAGACCTACATGGAATTGGCGATGATTGGCATAATTTGCATGATCGACTCCATATACTTCCGGATCCAGCCCTTCATATTTTGTAAGGGTCAGAAGGTTGGATGCCTGGAAATATAGTCTCAGGCCGGATGCCCGGATTGCTTGTAGAGCATTAGCAGGTAATGTATATCCTATAATTATATGCTTAAGCCTCAGATAGGAGCCACTGAATACATATTGATCATTATAGGTATCTGTACTGAATGTTGATGTATTTTCCTGGATAGGCCATATTGCATCTGTGTTTGTTGGTGTCCAGGAATTATAGAGGGCATCATGACTTTTTGCGCCTTCAAGAAATGGATAAATATTTAAATATCTTAAATAATAAGAATAGATTTCGTTGCCCTGCGATCCATAGAAAAAGATATCTAAATCAAAGTTCTTATAATTTAACCCGACGTCCAGTCCATAGGTGAAATCAGGGTGTGGATAGCCCAAAAATGTCCGGTCTTCAGTAGTAATTTCACCATCCTTGTCAACATCAACGATCCGCCACCTGCCGAGAGCAGCATCGCTCTGAAAGGTTCCGCTCGGTGCCCCTGCATCTGCCTGGTCAATTTCATCCTGACTTTGCCAGAATCCATCTACTTTGTAACCCCAGAAGGCATTCATTGGATGATCCAAAGCATTGTAACTTGTACTGCCTCCAAAATAATCAATACCATCAGCAATGTATACTATTTCATTACGATAAGCAGTTAGAGTTAATGTTAAATCATACCTCAAATCACCTGTAATTGTTCCAAAGTTTACAATTGAGGCATCAACTCCCCTGTTTCTGATATGCCCCACATTGACTGATGGTACACTTGCCATACCCATGGTTGCCGGTAGTTCTACATTATATAGCAAATCCTCAATGTCTTTCCAATAGTATTCTGTCATGATTCCCAACCGGTTATTAAAAAGGTAGGCATCAAATCCTATATTCCCATTTATATTTTTTTCCCATCTTGCTTCGGGATTTCCAATACGATCCAAACGGAATCCCAACTGGGTCGTACTATTACTTCCATCAATGGCGTAATAAGAACTCGCCCTGTTTCCAATAAAAAGCGAATACGGGTTATCTGGACTTACATTAAGCTGATTTCCTACCACCCCGTAACCAGCACGAATCCTTAAATCAGATAACCAGGATAAACTCTGCATAAAATTTTCTTCTGATATACGCCAAGCTATACTAGCAGCCGGGAACATGCCCCATCTGTAATCACCAATAAATACTGAAGATCCATCACGACGTAGTGTGGCACTAAGGATATATTTATCATTAAAATTGTAGTCCAACCTTCCGAAGTATGAGAACAGTGCATTTTCATATTTGGAGCTGGAATTGTTTTTACTCCCCGAACCAGAGTTGAGATCCGTGAACGCAGGATCAAACAAGAAATAATCCTGTGTCGTTCCACTTAAATATTCTCCTTCATTGTG